>Ga0326728_10000655_pt1 | contig 132245 bp, 109 predicted proteins | sample MB3enrmetagenome_FD_207602 | JGI IMG/M metagenome (GOLD analysis project Ga0326728, IMG submission 207602) | Lab enriched peat soil microbial communities from McLean, Ithaca, NY, United States - MB31MN | ecosystem: Environmental > Terrestrial > Soil > Wetlands > Peat | place: USA: New York...
GCGCCGCTCACTCCCGGTCAAGCAAAAGACGTCCTCGCGCTGTGCCAGCAGCATGGGTTGACTGTGTATGACGCCGTTTATCTTGAGTTAGCGAAGCGCAAAGGATTGCCGCTCGCAACCCAAGATTCCGATCTGCTCAAGGCTGCGCAACTGGAAGGCGTTTTGCTAATAGCTCAGCAGCCCTGAGGACCAGACCAGTTCCGATTTCGTCTTCCCCTAAAACCCGATTTTCGGGCGCTCCGGCGGCGGTTGGAGGCTTTGAGAGTAGAACGCAATGCCATCAATCTGCCGGTGGGCAAAATGTCGGTCGCAATATAGCTTGTCCGACATCCGAGCGCGGGCGGGAGAGCGTACTGAAAAGGGCGCGCGCTGCACAGAGATGACGCGTTGTTTTCATTTCAGTATCTGGAATCCGGAACGAAGACAAGTCGAGTTCGTATGCTTCTTCGAGATCGGTGACGACCCCATGGAATTGCTGCACCGAAGATTCATCCCAATAGAGAGGCAAATGGCTCCGCAGAGCTGAAAATCGCGCCCAGGCAAGGCTCTGCTTGTTGAGGCTATCCATGGCCAATATGCTACACCTGCCCAGCGACAAGCCCCGACCAATAGGCACGGACTGCAAGTTGACGTGAGGTGCTCTACGGCCGCCTCCTGAGCGCTGCCAGCAAGTCCTCTGCCCCCAGCGTATTCAATACATCTTCCGGCCCCAGCCAGGCGCGGCGCAGTTGCCGCACGCCGTAATCCATCTTGCCCAGGTTGCGGGCGTCGTGAGAGTCGGAGTTGATGACGATTTTGCATGCCAGCTCCTTGGCCAGGCGCAGATCGCGATCGTTCAGGTCGAGGCGCTCGGGGGCGGCGTTGTGTTCGACGGCCACGCCTAGCTCGGCGGCGCGGCGCAGGACTGCGCCCATATCCAGGGCAAATGGCTCGCGGCGCAAGAGCAGCCGTCCGGTGGGATGGCCGAGGATGCGGACGCAGGGGTTCTCGATGGCGCGGAGCACGCGGGCGGTCATCTCCTCGCGGGGCTGCTCGAAGCGCGTATGCACGCTGGCGATGACGACGTCCATTTGCGCCAGCACCTCGTCGGCAAGGTCGAGGGCGCCATCGGCCAGGATGTCCACCTCGATGCCGGAGAAGACGCGGATGCGGCCGGCCATCTGCCGATCTACCTCGCGGATGCGGGCGATGTGTTCGAGCGCCCGCTTCTCGTCCAGTCCTTTGGTCATGGCCAGGTTTTTCGAGTGGTCGGTGATGGCCATGTACATGTATCCACACGCAACGGCGGCCTCGGCCATCTCACGAATGGTGTTGTGGCCGTCGCTGGCGGTGGTGTGCATGTGCAGGTCGCCTTGGATGTCGGCCTTCTCGATGAGGCGCGGCAGCGCGTGGCGGGCGGCGGCCTCGATTTCGCCCAGGTTCTCGCGCAGCTCGGGCGGAATCCAGTCCATGCCCAGGGCGGCGTAGATCTCTTCCTCGGTGGCGGCGGCGACGGTCGATTCGTCGTCGAGCCGGGCCAGCGCCCACTCGCTCAGCGTGTAGCCCATTTTGAGGGCACGCTGCCGCAGTGTAACGTTGTGCGCCTTGGAACCGGTAAAGTACTGCAGAGCGGCGCCATAGCTGGCCGAAGGCAGCAGGCGCACGTCCACCTGCAAGCCGTTGCCGAGATGAAAGCCGACCTTGTTCTCGCCCTTGGCGATCATGTCGTGGATGCCGGGGTAGGCGGCAACGTACTCGACCGCGGCGGCAGTATGTTCGGGGGCGCAGGCGGGGCCAGTGACCAACAGGTCAAGGTCGCCAACGGTTTCGCGGCCCCGGCGCAGGGAGCCGGCGGGGGTCACCTTGTCGACGCCTTCAAATTCCAAAAGATACGCCGCAATCCGCCGCGCTGCCTCCTCAGCCACATCGATGCGGTAGCGGCCGGCGCTGCGCCGATAGTCCTCGATGCCCTTGCGCAGCTTATCGATCTGCTTCTCGCCCATGCGCGGCAGCCCCGCCAGCCGTCCCGCATCGATGGCCTCGGCGAGCTGGCCGATGCTTCCGATCTGGGCCGCGGACCACAGCAGCGCGACGGTCTTGGGCCCCATGCCGGGCAGCTTCAACAGTTCCAGAAGACCCGCGCCGTACTTGGCCAGCAACTCCTCGCGCAGAGGCAGCGTGCCGGTGGCCGCAAGGGCTTGGAGGTTGGCGGCCATACCCTTGCCGATGCCTGGAATCTCGAGCAGGCGGGCAGTCGCGCCCGCGTCGGCCGCCAGGGCGTTTAGATCGTGGGTGGTCTGCTCCGCGGCCTCGGCGGCGCGGCGATAACTGCGGATGCGAAAGCTGTCGCCGCCGTCTATCTCCAAGAGGTCGGCGGTTTCCTCCAGCAGACGGGCCATGGTGGAGTTGTCCATTGCAAGAATCTCCGCAGACAGTAGAACAGAGATCAGAGATCAGGGATCAGGGTCCGGGGTCAGGAACCGGCGATCGGCGGTCAGGGATGGGCCGATACATGAGCAGGGGTGTGTGACAGAAAGGGCATGACAAGGCACAGTTCCACAATGCCGCCTGGCGGCGGTCTTGCTGTAACGCCCGGTCTACCGCGCGTCTAGGCTGCGCTGTGGGCGGCGTCCCGGAAGCGGATCACTGCATCCGCCTGGGGACCTTTCTGACCTTGGACGATGTCGAACTCGACGTCATCGCCCTCTTTCAGCGTTTTGTATCCGTCCAACTGAATCGACGAGTAATGGACGAATACATCCGGCCCATCATCCCGTCCGATGAATCCGTAGCCCTTGGCGTTGTTGAACCACTTGACCTTGCCTTTGAATTGAGCCACAGGCTCCTGCCTTCCTTGCATCGTGCATGGGGAGTGGCGGCGGGCAATGAACATGGGGAATGCCTGCCGTTCTTGCATTATGACGTGTAAATGCTAAGAATGGTTCACTCGATATTTAGAAAAGTGTCCCACATCATGGGAGGGGCCGGCAAAAAACGCCGGCCCTGCCTGGAAACGATTGATTCAATTGGCTGAATGTCCGCCCGCTACTTGCCGCGTTTGCGCTCGGTCTTGCGCGCAAACAGGAGTACGCTGGTGAGTGTTTTGCCGTCCAGAATCGCGCCTTTGTCGATCATCCTCAGAAGCTCGGAGAGCCTGACCAGGCGAATCTCGATCCGCTCGTCCTCTTCCGGACGGGCGTCTCCAGCCGCCAGACCCTCGGCCACGAAAACCTTCATCGATTCGCCCAGAAAGCCGGGGCTGGCGTAGTACTCGACCAGCGGCTTCCACTTCCTTGCATGGTAGCCGGTCTCTTCCTCGAATTCCCGCCGAGCGCCCGCGAGGGGGTCTTCGCCGGCCTCCAGCTTGCCGGCCGGCAGTTCCCACAAGAACCGGTTGGCGGCATGACGATACTGACGTTCCATCACGATCCAGGGATCCTTCTTCCTCTTGGCGTTGTCCATGGCCAGAATCACGACGCTGCCGTTGTGGCGAATCACGTCGCGGACATTTTCGTGGCCGCCGGGCTCGATCAGCCGGTCGCGCAACACCCGAAAGAGCGGCCCATCGAAGACCACCTCGGAGGCGAGGAGCTGCGCCGTCTCGGCGGCAGCGGGCTTTGACGCCTTCTTAGCCTTCTTCGCACTGGGCGTCCTCTTGTCCTTCGCTTTCAGGGCTTTTTCTGTGCTGGCCTGGGCGGATTTCTTTGTCTTGGATGCGGGGGCCTTGGTCTTCTTTGGCTTGGCGGCCTCGGCGGCCTTCACTTTCTTGGGCATTTCTTCTTTCTCCTCGGAGCGCTACGATGCGCAATCAGATAATGAGTATACGCAAACCACCCGCCACGCGCTCTTGTGCATCGATTTAGTTCCTCGTGGCATCCTTAAGAGCGGTTCCCGATTTATTTGCTCGCCGGTCGCGGCTTCGATCCAGAGCCATAGGAGAACCTTAGCAAAAGCCGGAGTCCCAGGTGAATGCGTTGCCGACCGCAGAGTGTTTTCCCATAACCGTTGCGCCGGGTCTGAGCCGGCTGTTTCTGGACTACTGCGCCGGCGATGCGGCGGCGCGGCCGTTCTACGCTTCTCTGCCTTTGGACGAGGGTTGGCGGGAGCGGCCTGCCCCTGGGCCGCACTGGCCGGAGCTGGTTCGGCTGCTCGCCGGACAGAATCCGTCGCCTTCGCCGGCTGCCGAGGCGGCGCTTGAAGCGCTCGGCGGGGGCGCGGGCGCGGTCGTCACCGGGCAACAGGTGGGCCTCTTCGGAGGACCGCTGTTCACGCCCTTCAAGGCAGCGACGGCCCTGGCGCGCGCCCGGCAGGCCACTTCGGCAGGCCATCCCCACGCGGCCGTTTTCTGGTTGGCTACGGAAGACCACGACTTTGCCGAGATCGACCACGTCACCTTTCCGGCCCGGCGGGAGCTGCGCCGCCTGGACTATTCCTCGATGCCGGGGGCAAAGACTTCCACGGCGCCGAGGCCGGTGGGCGGCATCGTTCTGGACGAATCGATCGCCCCGCTAATCGATCAGGCATGGGAGCTGCTGGGCGCTTCCGACGCCATGGACGCGGTGGCCGAGGCCTACAAGCCGGGCAACACCTTTGCCCAGGCCTTCAAGGAGTTCTACGCGAAGGTCTTTGCCGCGCAGGGGCTGCTGGTGCTGGATGCGGGCGGGCGGGAGTTCCATCGCATGGGCGCTCCGGTTCTGTTGGCGGCGCTGGAGAGCGCCGACGAATTGCACGCCGCGCTGCTCGAACGCGATCGCGCGCTTGCGGCCGCGGGCTATCACGCGCAGGTGGCCGTCGGGCAGCAGTCCAGCTTGCTCTTCCTGATCGACGAGCGCACCGGCGCGCGCCTCGCGCTGAAGCGGACGGCGCCCAGCGCCCAGGAACCCGCGGGCCTGTGGCAGGCGGGGCGGCAGAGCTTTTCTACCGCCGATCTGGCAGGCATTCTGGAGATGGAAGCAGAGCGCATCTCGCCCTCGGCGCTGCTCAGGCCCGTCTTTCAGGACTTTCTGCTCTCCACATCGCTGACCATCGGCGGCCCTGCCGAGATCGCTTACTTTGCCCAGTCCGCCGTACTCTTTGAGCGCATCCTCGGCCGGACGACTCCGGCGCAGCCGCGTTTTTCGGCGACACTGATCGAGCCGGCCATCGGCGAGTTGCTGCGTGAACACGAACTCACGCTGGAACGGGTTTTCAGCGAGACTCCGGCTTCGCTGGCGCAGTTGCTCGCAGCCCGCTCGATGCCCGCCGAAGGCAAGAAAAAACTGGCGGCCGCGGGCACGGCGCTCGATGCGGAACTCAGGACGGTCGTGGAATGGATGAGCTCGCTCGACGACGGCCTGGGCCGCTCGGCTGCAACCGCGGCCAGCAAGATGCGCTACCAGATGAATCGGCTGCGCAACCTGGCCGCCAACTTCCAGTTGCGGCGCGAAGCCTCGATTGGCCGCCACGCCGAGGCCATCTGCCAGGCGCTCTATCCCGGCGGCGCGCTCCAGGAGCGCCTGCACGGCGCGGCCTACTACTTTGCCCGCTATGGGTTCGAGCTGGCCGAGGCGATCGCCGCCCAGGCCGCGAATCCGTGCCCAGGGCACACGGCGCTGTGGTTATAATCCTCCCGAATGACGGAGAGGTTTGCTATGAAGCGGTTTTTGGCAATGCTGGCTCTTGGGTTCGCGATCGGCGCGGCGGCCCAGACTCCCACGGAACCCTGCGCCACGGCCGGCAACAACAACGATTTTCTGGGCATTCAGACCGTTCGCCTGTGGCCCGGCGACGCTCCGGAGGCCACCGGCAAGGCCTGCGAGGACACGCCCACCCTGACCATCCTTTCGCCGCGCCGCGGCAGCGCGAACGGCTCCGCGGTGGTGGTCCTGCCGGGCGGGGCTTATCGTGGATTGGCGGGCGATCTGGAGGGCCGCGAGGTGGCCGACTGGTTTACCGCGCGCGGTTTTCGCGCCTTCATCCTCAGCTACCGGCTCTCTTCTCACGGGTATCTGCTGCCGGTTCCGCTGGTGGACGCGCGGCGCGCCATCCAGACGGTGCGGGGGCGGGCGCTCGACTACCACATCGACCCCAGTCGCATCGTGGTGATCGGCTTCTCCGCCGGCGGCCATCTGGCGGCGCTCTCCGGCACCCAGTTCGTCCCTGGCAACCCGGATGCGGACGACCCCATCGACCGCGCTTCCAGCCGCCCGGACTTCCTGGTGCTGGGCTACCCGTGGATCGGAGCCATTTCCAGCGATACCTCGCACCTGAGTTACTGCAAGCTCTTCAACGTGATGGACAAGTGCGAGGCCCTTCGCGCCGCGTACTCTCCCGATCTCTTCGTGACAAAGGACACGCCGCCCACCTTCTGGTACCACACCTTCAGCGACCAGACGGTTCCTGTGGAGCAGGGATTGCGCTTTTACGAGGCGCTGGTCAAGGCCGGCGTGCCCGCCGAGGCGCACATCTTTGCCAAAGGCCCGCACGGCACCGGCCTGGGCAAGGGCGACGCGGCCCTCGGCCAATGGCCCAACCTGCTGGAGAACTGGTTGCGGGCGCAGGGCCTGCTGGCCACGGACAAGCCCGCCGTGAGGGACAAACCTTAGGGCCGTCTTTTAGCTCTCAGCTCTCAGCTTTCAGCTTTCAGCTTTCAGCTTTCAGCTCTCAGCTTTCAGCTTTCAGCTTTCAGCTTTCAGCTCTCAGCTTTCAGCTTTCAGCTTTTGGCTTCATCGCGGGAGTGTAGGCGGAGGAGTGCAAGCCTGGGGCTACGTGCGCTTTGGGATTGCTTCTGGTTCCCGCCATGACAGGCTGAAAGCTGAAAGCTGAGCGCCGAAAGCCGAGAATTGGCCCCCAAAACTAAGAGGCGGGCCACCGGCTCCGGGAGTGGAAGGACTTCCCGAAACCGATGGCCCGCTGGACCCTGGACCGGGTCTAGGTGGTATCCTTAGTTTAGGCTTGTTTTCAGTGAATGCAAGTTCTTTTTTGCACTATTTTTTCCCTTCGTGACCGCAGTCACAGAACCCTGCCCAATCTGCTCAGCTTACGTTGACTTGGCTGGTTGCCCCTGATACAAAATAGGGTTCCACCCGAGAAAAGACTCCTCTGACCACCAGAGCAAACCGGTACCACCATGCAGGAAATCGTTCAACAAGTCGGGACCCTTCTGCTCGGCGCCGTGCCCACGGCGGTGCTGTTCATCGTGCTGGTTCTGGCCTATCAGTTGCTGATCCAGGGTCCGTTGACGGCCACGCTGCAACAGCGCCGCGCCCGGACGGAAGGGGCCATCGAAGACGCGCACAAGGCCATTGCCAAAGCCGAAGCCAGGGCGGCCGAGTACGCCGACAAGCTGCGCCAGGCGCGCGCCGAGGTCTACAAAGTCCGCGAACAGCGCGTCAAGCAAGGCAACGCCGAGAAAGACGCCGCGCTGGAGGCCGCCCGCAAGGTTGCCAGGCTCAAGGTGAGCCAGGCCAAAACCGAGTTGGAGGCAGAGGCTGCGGCGGTCCGGCAGACTATTCAGGCTTCCGCCGGGGATTTGGCCGGCCAGGTGGCGCGCGCGGTGCTGCCGCTGGCCGCCGGGGGTTCCCGTTGAGAAATTCCATTCTGCCTGCGCGTTCGCTCCCCCGCTTTTTGGGCTTTGCGCTTGTGACGGCGCTGTTTGCCGGGGTGGCATCGGCGCCGATTCGGCTTGCGGCGCAGCAAGCGGCTTCGGCGGCGCAGTCCCCGTCCGGCTCGCAATCTCAGGCCAACGATGCGGCCAAGCCCGAGGCCCCCAAATCCGAAGGCGTGGAAGAGAACAAGTTCCGCCATACCCCAGTGGTTCAAGCCGCGGCCAAAGCGCTGCATCTTTCCGTCGAGACCATGGCGCGGGTATTCGAGTTCATCAACTTCGCCATCATTGCGCTGGCCATCCTCATCCCGCTCGCGCGCATGCTGCCCAAGTTTCTTCGCACACGGGCGGAAAAGGTGCGCGACGACATCGAGTCGGCCCGCAAGGTAACCGAGGACGCCAACTCCCGGCTGAGCGCGGTCGAGGCCAAGCTCGCCTCGCTCGACGAGGAAATTCAGAAATTCCGCGCCGAGATCGAGCAGGAGATCCATCAGGACGAGGCGCGCGTCCAGCAAGCTCTCAAAGACGAAAGCGATCGCATTGTGGCATCTGCCGAACAGGAGATTGGCGTGGCCGCCGCGCAGGCCAGGCGCGCGCTGCGCCACTTTGCCGCCGAACTGGCCATCGAGCAGGCCACCCAACAAATGGTCCTCACGCCGGAGACCGACCGGGCCCTGATCGCCGAATTTGTGGCCGGCGTGGCGGCAAACGGCGGAAAGAGCGGAGGGCAGAACTAGATGGCAGCCTTCGTTGCCCATTACGCCCAGGCCTTCCTCGATGTGATAACGGCTGCGAAGCTGGACACGGCCGCCATCGATCGCCAGTTCGGCGACTTTCTGGCCACCTGGGAGTTGAGCGCCGAGTTGCGCGAGTTTTTCGTCAATCCCGCTATTCCCGCCGTCGAGAAGGTAGGGATTCTGGACAAGCTGAACGCAAAACTCGGACTGCAAAAGGAACTGCGCAACCTGCTTGCGGTGCTGATCTCGAACGGCCGCATTGGCCAGGTGCGCGAAGTGGCCCAGGCTTGGCGCCGGCAATTGCAGGAGCGGTTGGGCATTCGTCAGGCGGAGATCGTCGTGGCGCGGGAGCTAAACGGACCGGAGCGCGATGCGTTGGTGGCCGAGGTTGGCAAACTGGCCGGCTCCCGCATTGAGGCCAGTTTCAAGCTGGACGCATCGATCCTCGGCGGAACCGTGGTCCGCATCGGCTCCACGGTATATGACGGTTCGGTGCGCGGACGGCTGGACAGGTTGAAGGAAGCACTGACGGCCGGCTAAGGCGGCAGGGGTCAGGGAACAGGGAACAGGGGTCAGAACGATCCGGACCGCAAGGAAGTTTTGGCAGCGCGATGTTAGAGGGCGGAGATTGAAACGAGGGAGATGAAGGAGAACGGCGGTTTTTGATCGGTTTGCCGCGCACAGCGGAAGAAGACCGATCCCCGACCCCTGATCCCTGACCCCTTAGAGGAACGCAAATGGCTCAGATCAAGGCAGACGAGATTACGCAACTTCTCCGCGAGCAGATCGCGAACTACGACTCGAAGGTTCAGGTCGACGAAGTCGGGACCATCACCTCGCTCGGCGACGGCATCGCCCGGCTGCATGGGCTGGACAAAGTCATGGCCGGGGAGCTGCTCAGCTTTCCACACGGCATCGCCGGGCTAGCCCTGAGCCTGGAAGAGGATTCGGTGGGCGCGGTGGTGCTGGGCGACTACACCGAGTTGAGCGAAGGCGACGAGGTGAAGCGCACCGGGACGATCTTGAGCGTGCCGGTGGGCGAGGGCATGATCGGGCGGGTGGTGAATGCGCTGGGTCAGCCCATCGACGACAAGGGCCCCATCGCCTCCACCAGTTCCTTGCCCATCGAGCGGCTGGCGCCGGGCATCATCGATCGCCAGCCGGTGCGCGAGCCGATGGCCACTGGCCTCAAGGCCATCGACGCCATGATTCCCATCGGCCGCGGCCAGCGCGAGCTGATTATTGGAGACCGGCAGACGGGCAAGACCGCGGTGCTGCTGGACACCATCATCAACAACGCCAAGAACGATCTGATCTGCATCTACTGCGCAATCGGGCAGAAGCGGTCTTCGATTGCGCAGGTGGTGCAGACGCTGACCGAAGCGGGAGCGATGGGGCATACCGTGATTGTGGCTGCCTCGGCCTCCGAGCCCGCGCCCATGCTCTACATTGCCCCCTACGCGGCCTGCGCCATCGGCGAGTACTTCCGCGACAACGGCCGCCACGCGCTGGCGATGTACGACGATCTCTCCAAGCACGCCATGGCCTACCGCGAGATCTCGCTGCTGCTGCGCCGCCCGCCCGGCCGCGAAGCCTATCCGGGCGACGTGTTCTATCTTCACTCGCGGCTGCTGGAGCGCGCCTCCAAGCTCAGCAACCAGCGCGGCGGCGGCTCGCTTACCGCGCTGCCGGTCATCGAGACGCAGGCCGGCGACGTCTCCGCCTATATTCCCACCAACGTGATTTCGATTACCGACGGGCAGATCTTTTTGGAAACGGACCTGTTCAACTCCGGCGTTCGCCCGGCCGTGAACGTGGGCCTTTCGGTCTCGCGCGTGGGCTTTTCGGCGGCCATCAAGGCGGTCAAGCAGGTGGGCGCAACGCTCAAGCTCGATCTGGCGCAGTACCGCGAACTGGCTGCCTTTGCGCAGTTCGGCTCCGACCTCGATCCGCTCACCCAGAAGCAACTCAACCGTGGCCAGCGGCTGACGGAGCTGTTGAAGCAGCCGCAGTTTCAGCCGCTCACCTGGCAGCAGCAGGCGGTGGTGCTGTTCGCCGGAACGCAGGGCTATTTGGACGATTTCCAGGTCTCCGACATTCGCGCCTTCGAGGTTGGATTGTACAAGTATTTCGAGAGCGCGCAGACCGCGCTGATGGAAGACCTGACCAAGAAGAAGGCGCTGGACGACGATTTGCGCAACAAACTGCACGCGGCGCTGAAGGAGTACTCGGCCAACTTCAAGGCCGAGCTGGCGTCGGCGGTCGCGGCGAAGTGAGTGTACGGAGGGCTGTCAGCTATCAGCTTTCAGCTCTCAGCAAAATGGTCGAAGCACCGGATTTGGCAGCAATACGACGAGCTGACAGCGGAGAGCTGGTGGCTGAGAGCTAACAAGACAATGGCAAATGTTTTGGATCTACGGCGCCGCATTAGAAGCGTGAAGAACACGCGGCAGATCACCAAGGCCATGAAGATGGTCTCGGCGGCCAAGCTGCGCCGAGCCCAGGAGCGGGCGCTCAGTGCCCGGCCCTACGCCCGCATGATTACCAGCGTTCTCGAATCGCTCACCCGCCGCATCGACATTTTCGACGAGGCCACCGGCAACCTGCGTCATCCGCTTTTTGCCACGCGAGGAGAGAAGCGAGTGCTTCTGATCGTGGTCAGCGGCGACAAGGGATTTGCCGGCGCCTTCAACGCCAACATCCTCAAGACCGCCTTTCAATTCATCAAGGGCAACCCGGACAGGGAGATCGATCTGGAAGCCGTGGGCCGCAAGGGCCGCGACCAGTTGCGCCGTCACTATCCCGCCGCGGTTTACACCGAGCAGACCGAAGAGAACGGCCACGTGGTCAAGACCAGGGAGCGCAAGGCGGCTGTCGAGGTCACCGGCGATCATCCGGGCATGCTGTTGAAGCTCGAAACCAGCCGCGTCTTCGCGCTGGCCCAGAACGTCATCTCCCGCTACGTGCACGAGGAGATCGACGCCGCCTACATCGTCTACAACGAATTCAAATCGGTGATCCAGCAGCGCCTGGTGGTCGAGAAGCTGTTGCCGGTGATGAAGATCGGCATTCCGCAGATCGCCGGCGCGGTCGAGCCCACCAAGGAAGAACGCGAGCGCGCCGCCGAAGCCGCTCTCTCGGCGGGCATCTCCATCGAGCCTGTGGACACCGCGGAGGCCGACGAGGAAGCACGCAAGTTCGGCACCGCGCAGGTGGATTACATCTACGAGGAGCCGGCCGACGATCTGTTCAACGGCCTGCTCCCGCAATACGTAGCTTCCATGCTGTACCACGCCATGACAGAGTCGGTTGCCGCGGAACATGCGGCCCGCATGACGGCGATGGATTCGGCCACCAACAACGCCTCGGATATGATCGATGCGCTCACGCTGCACATGAATCGCGTGCGCCAGGCGGCCATTACCAAGGAGATCATCGAGATTGTAAGTGGAGCGGCGGCGCAATGAAAAGGCAAGCTGTCAGCTATCAGCTTTCAGCCGTCAGTTTTTCGTGGTAGACAAGCGCGGCGAGGTCAACACCGAATGTCGCGGCACAAAATCGCTGAGAGCTGAAAGCTGAAGGCTCCTGCAACGAGAAGGCACACGCAATGGCAGAGAACATCGGCAAGGTAGTCAAGGTTTCCGGTCCCGCGGTGGACGTGCAGTTTGAAGAAGCGACGATGCCGCCCATCTATCAGGCGCTGCGCGTCACCAGCGAGGGCTTTACCGTGCCCACGCCCATCAACGTGATCCTCGAAGTGGAACAGCACCTGGGCGAGGGGCGCGTGCGCACCGTGGCCATGGAAGCCACCGACGGCATGGTCCGCGGCATGAAGGCCACCGATCTCGGCGGCCCCATCCGCATGCCGGTGGGCAAGGAGACGCTGGGCCGCATCATCAACGTGATCGGCGAGCCGGTCGACGAACTTGGCCCCGTCGGCGAACACATGCGCATGCCCATCCACCGGCCTGCTCCACTTTTTGACGAGCAATCCACCCATGAGGAGATGTTCGAGACCGGGATCAAGGTCATCGACCTCATTCAGCCGTTTTTGAAGGGCGGCAAGATCGGCCTGTTCGGAGGCGCGGGCGTCGGCAAGACCGTGGTCATCATGGAACTCATCAACAACGTGGCCAAGAACCACGGCGGCTACTCGGTCTTTGGCGGGGTGGGCGAGCGCACCCGCGAGGGCAACGACCTGTGGCTGGAGATGACCGAGTCGGGCGTCATCAAGCCCGGCGACTGGGCCAACTCGAAGTGCGCGCTGGTCTACGGGCAGATGACCGAGCCGCCCGGAGCCCGCCTGCGCGTGGCCTTGAGTGCGCTCACCGTGGCCGAGTACTTCCGCGACGTCGAGGGCTCCGACACGCTGCTCTTCATCGACAACATATTCCGCTTTACCCAGGCCGGCTCCGAGGTCTCGACGCTGCTGGGCCGCATGCCGTCCGCCGTGGGCTACCAGCCCAACCTGGCCACCGAGATGGGCGAGTTGCAGGAGCGCATCACTTCCACCAGCAAGGGGTCTGTTACTTCAGTTCAGGCCGTCTACGTGCCGGCGGACGACTTGACCGATCCGGCCCCGGCTACCACCTTTGCTCACCTCGACGCGACCACCGTCTTGAGCCGTCCGCTGTCTGAGCTCGGCATCTATCCCGCGGTCGATCCTCTCGCCTCCACTTCGCGCATTCTCTCCGCGCGCATTGTCGGCCAGGATCATTACGACGTGGCCCAGGGCGTCAAGAAGATTCTGCAGCGCTACAAGGACCTGCAGGACATCATCGCCATCCTGGGCATCGACGAGCTCTCCGAGGACGATAAGCTGACGGTGGCTCGGGCGAGAAAGGTGCAAAAATTCCTGTCGCAGCCGTTCCACGTCGCGGAGCAGTTCACCGGCATTCCCGGGGCGTACGTGAAGGTTGCCGACACGGTGCGCAGCTTCAAGGAGATCATCGCCGGAAAGTACGACGACATCCCCGAGCAGGCTTTCTATATGAAGGGCGCCATCGAGGAAGTGCTGGAAACCGCCGAGAAGCTGAAGGCGACGGTGTAAGAGCAGCTTCTAGCCTCTAGCTCCTAGCTTTTAGCTGGAGGCTAGAAGCTAGAGGCTAGGAGCTATCTATGGCTGACGAAACCAATCAACTGCGCGTACGGCTGGTGACCCCCGAGCGCATCCTTTTCGAGCACGCGGCGTCGGCGGTCGAACTGCCGGCGAAGTCGGGCTACTTCGAGGTGCTCTACGGGCACGCGCCGCTGGTGGCCGAACTGGGCGCGGGCGAGGTGATCGTGCACGGCGGGGAAGCGGGCAAACCGGACACGGCGGAGACGGTGAGCCGCTACAACGTCAGTTGGGGATTTGCGGAAGTGCTTCCCGACCGGGTCACCATCCTGGCTTCGGACGCGCTCAAGCCCGAAGAGATCGATGTGCCTCGCGCCCAGCAGCAACTGGAGCGCGGCCACAAGCAGTGGACTGAGGCCGGGGAAAGCGAAGAGGCCTACGCCGAAGCCCTCCGCGTCATCGCCGAAGCCGAAGCCAAGCTGGCTACCGCGGCGGAGAAGCGCTGATCTTCCACCGGGGTTCGTGTTTCAACCATAGGCCTTGCTCAAGCGAGCAGGGCCTTTTTGCAGTTCCTGCGTCTCACCAGTTGCGGCAAGCGGTTGCCGGATGTAAGGTTTTCATTGCGCAGGGGGGACAAGCGCTCCCCGCATTCAACTGCGCCAGAGGAAACACGCAATGCAGTCTGAACGATCGGGCCGGCGGTTTCGAACGGGGCAAGGTCTGATTCATTTTCTACTTCTGGCCATCGTCTTTTGTCCGCAAAGGTCGTTCGCGGAGACCAAAGTCGTCACCGATGCCGACAAGGGCGGCGATGTTCAGATGAAGGTGGGGGACAAGCTCGAAGTCCGGTTGAAATCGAATCCCTCGACCGGGTACATGTGGTACCTGCATCCCAAGTCGACCGCCCTGCTGAAGCTGAGCGGTGAGAAACATGCCGACGCTACAGACCAGCCCACGGGCCAACCCACGGACCAGTCCACACAGCCCGCCGTGGGCCGGCCTATCTTGCAGGTCTTCACCTTCGAGCCGCGGCGCAAGGGCGACGGCATTCTGCTGTTGCGTTACGTCCGCTCCTGGGAAAAGCCCGCGCTGGGCGAGGAGCAATTCACGCTGCATGTGGTGATCGAGTGACGGCAATCCTTCAAGCCTTGGATTGTTGGGGATTGCGCGTTCCCACCCTCGGCGCAAAATACAAAGACTGCCCAAGGGTGGGGCACGGGGCAATTGACAATGCACACGGTTGCCGAGTGAGTTCGCTGGCGGAACTCATGCCCAGGTGCGCATGCCGATGACTCCCCAAAACGCGAGATAAATGGCGGCAATCAGCAGGGCGGAGGTCGCGAGGATCGAAAACCAGCGGACGCTGGCGCGTATCTGTCGTTTGCGCGAACGCCAGAGGGCAACCACGCTGGCCAGGGTGGCGAAGGCGAAGAGCAGGGTGGCAAGGAAGATGCCGAAGGACCAGAAGGTCAGGTTCCCCAGGCGGGCGATGGCATCGTTGCTGGAGACCATGAAGAGCACTACAAACCCCAGCAGGCTCAGAACGGCGATCAGCGGCCATAGGCGCATGGCGCGTTCTGCAGGCCGGCGGCGCTTCTCGATCAGTCCGCCAAGGGTCCAGAAGGGCGCATACAGGAGCACCGCGAGGAACGCCAGCACGAACCACGCCGTCAAAGCGATTTGGCCCAGCGCCAGAGCCGTCGGGATGCGCTTCATCGTCCCGCCGAGGAAGACAAATCGCCCTTCGGCGTTGGGCTTGAGCAGGATGGCCGTCGCCACCGGCTCGGGATGGTCTTTCTTCGGCAGGTAGCGGAATTGCGCGCCGCTCACCGGAATGAAAGGTTGATCGACCATTCCGAGGTTGGTGAGCAGCAGGTTACCGCCCGCGAACCGGACGCGGCTCATGCCCAGCAGGCGCTCGAGAAAGTGGATGAATTCGTTGCGCGGCGCGGCTGGCTCGTACCATCCGGCGTAGTCCGCCGCATTGGCCGGCAATTGTCCCGCAGCCGGTACCGGGGGACGCGTCAGACCGCGCGTCACGTAAGCCCGAATCGCATCGCCGATCTTGCTAAAGGCCGCGCCGTTGGCGGAGTTGATGCTGTAGAAGTAACCCACGCCATACTCCGGCATGTAGGACATATCGGTGAGTCCGCCTTCGACGCCTCCGTTATGTCCGTGATATTCAAAGCCGTCGTGAAAGCTGGTGTAATTGCTCAGGCCGTAGCCGGCTTTCAGACCCTGCTGCGCCTCCCAGGTCCGGGTCGGCGTCTCCATGCGGTCGATCGAGTCGGCCGGCATCACCGCGGTCCCGCCCACCGCGCCGCGATTGAGATAGAACTGCACATAGGCGGCCATGTCCTTGGCCGACGCGTTGATGGCGCCCGCGGGGCGAAGCAGGATGTTCCAGTAAGGATAGGGCGTCTTGCCGTCGGAGCGATAGAGCGTGGTCAGTTGGGGTGAAGGCTGTTCAAAGTAGGTGGCCGTGTTCATGCCGATGGGCACAAAGAAATTCTGCGTCACATAATCTTCAAAGCGCCGGCCCGCGATCTTCTCCACGATGTAAGCCGCAACCGGAGGCCCGGAGTTGCAGTAGGACATGCGCGTTCCCGGCCGCCAGCGGGAATAGCGCGAGTGGCGATAGTAGTCCAGGCCCTCGCGCAGAGTCATGCCCTTGGCGTCCTTGGCGTACTCGCGCAGGTGCATGTCGTCCCAGCCGGTGGTGTGTTCCAGCAGGTCCACCACGCGCACCGGGTCGGTGGCCTCCCAGCGATTCTCAAACCATATTTCCGGCGCAAGTTTGCGCACCGGATCCTGAAGCGACAGCTTGCCTTCATTGGCCAGCTTGAGGATGGAGAGCGAAACAAACGCCTTGGAGGTGGAGCCGATGCGAAACAGCGTCTGGTCCGTCGTGGCGCGATTCGTAGCCACATCGGATTTGCCCAGGCCCGCGATCCATTCGGGGCCGTCGCGGTGGACGATGGCCACCGACACTCCCGGCGTTTTGGTGTCGGCCAGAATCTTTTCCAGTTGCTGGCGCAGTTCCGCAATCGACTGCGCCGGTTTGGGGGTTTCATCTTTCTTGTTCTGCGCAAGGAGGAAAGTTGCCGGCAGACAGAATACAAGCGCGAGAAGGAGGGATTTCCTCCTCCGGCGCAGCATGGTCTCGTTCATTCCCGATCTCCTGACACGTCTTTTCCGATTCGCAGGTGATGGTAGCACTCTGGCGAGGCAACCTTGGGCCAGCCCGATTAGCCGGGGCTCTCACAACGGCTCCATGGAAAGATACGTCAGAGTTCTCCGCGCCGTTCCAGGCGTTTGTAATAGACAAGCGAATAGACCACGGATACGAGTCCCGCGGCCAACAGAGCCAGAAGCGCCAGGATATAGAAGCCCATGGCCGAAAGCGCCAGCCCGAGCAATCCGCCTGCCACAGTTATCCAGGCAGCAAAACGATGCGTGGCATTCCAGACACGCTCGCTGGCCAGGGTCCATGGCGTTCGGATTCCGATATAGAAATTCCGGCGCAGCTTGCCCATCAGGTTGCCGAAAAGGGCGACGAACAGGCAGACTCCGCAGAGGATTGCCCGGCCGATATCGGTCGCGCGCCCCGAGGCCGTCCACAGGATGACGGCAAAGAGATAAGCCATCAGGCTGAAGACCATCAGCATCACCTGGTGGTAGGTTAACCAGAAGCTGTCGATCTTGAATTGCTTGGGTGACAGCCATGGAAACAGCCAGGTAAGCAGCATCACCGCGGCCATGAAACCGGGACCGAGCAGGAAGAGCTCCCAGCGGGGTCCGTAACGGTCGGGCTCCATGTGGAAATTCCAGTGGATGGGAATGCGGGCCGGGAGGTGAGGATAGAGAACCGCCGTGGCCAACGCCGCCGCGGCAATCAGCAGTATTTCGAAGAGAAGAATCTTGCGTGTCATTGCCTTTTCGCTCCTTTCCGTTTGCCGTCGCCGATCAAGTCCATGGCCCAGGCCGTCAGGTCCTCGACGACGGTGGTGTTCAGGCCGTACCAGATTTGCTGGCCCTCGCGGCGGCTGGTGACCAGGTCCGCTTCCTTCAATACGGCGAAGTGATGCGACATGGAGGGCTTGGTCATGTCGAACTTCGCCGCCAGATCGCCGGCCGTCATCTCTCGACGGCGGAGCAAGGCGAGAATCTCCCGCCGGGTGGGATCGGCCAGCGCTTTGAATGCTTCGTTGCTGCTCACGATTTTGTTAGACCTCCGCCTAATTAGAGAATTGTCTAAATATAATCCGGCAACGGTTTCTTGTCAAGGACAATTTCCGATGCGCTCTGCGGAGCGGCTAACCCCACGGTCCGCCGGCATTTTGGCAGCCCGTGGTGAAAGTCCACGTTGCTGAAAACCTTCCCTCGGGGGCTAAAGCCCCTGTTGATTCTATTGCATTTGCGGCACGACTGAAGTCGTGGCCTTTCAAAACCTGGCTTGCACCACAGGCTCTTAGCGCTTCACTGGCCATGGGCAGATCAACAGCTCCCTAGCAGGCCCGCAGGAAAACCCGGCACCGATCCCCACGGCCGCAGGCCGATTCACGTCCCGTTCACGATGATTTCACGGGATCTTGAAGGCCGCTCTGTAGGCTGGCAACCATGAAGAACTACCACAGCATCGGCAGAACTCTCTTCTTCGCAGGCCTCTTGATCGCATTCTGTGGCATATCCGCAAGAGGGCAATATGAGGATGGCAGCCTGATTGGCTCCATTCATGACGCCACCGGCGCTGCGGTAACCAATGCCGCCGTGACCGTCACCAACGTGAACACCGCCAATGCCATCAAGGTCGCCAGCAACGGTTCCGGCGATTATGAAGTGCCCTCGCTCCGCGCCGGGGTTTACAACATCGAGGCGGAGGCGCCTGGCTTTGAGCCCGCCGAGGCCAAGAACATCACGGTCTCCGTGGGCGGACGCCAGCGCATCGACCTGACGCTCAAGGTCGGAAGCGCGGCTGCAACCACGGTCGAGGTCAGCGACGTGGCCCTTCAATTGGAGACAGAAACCAGCGAGCGCGGGCAAACGGTCTCCGAATATCAGACGCAATCCCTGCCCCTGGTGAGCCGCAACTACTCCGACCTGCTGGCTCTGGTGACGGGTTCGCGCCAGGCGCCAACCGAGGAAACCACCACCGCCGTCACCAGCCTGCTGCGCGCCGGATCGTACAACGTGAACGGCCTGCGCAGCATGTTCAACAACTTCCTGCTGGACGGCATGGACAACAACGCCTACGGCGAGAGCAACCAGGGCTTCGACAACCAGATCATCCAGCCCACGCCGGACGCCATCTCCCAGTTTCAGGTGGTGACCAACAACGAGAGCGCCGAGTATGGCCGTTCGGCGGGCGCGACCATCAACGTGGCCTCCCGCAGCGGCGCCAACAGCTTCCACAGCACGCTCTACGAGTTCAACCGCAACACCGATCTGAACGCCTTCGGCTACATTCACGCCGTCAGCGGCACGCATCCCATCGTCAAGCCGGGCTTCAACCGCAACCAGTTCGGCGCCACCTTCGGCGGACCGATCCACAAGAACAAGCTCTTCTACTTCGTCGATTACGAGGGCTTCCGCCAAACGCTGACGCCATCGGTGGTGTTGACGGTTCCGACGGAGAATGAAATCGGCCAGGGCCTGGCCGGCCCCCAACTGACGATCGCGGTGCAAAATCCGTTGAATCCCGGCACATATTACGCGGCCAACACCCCGATTCCTCTTTCGGCCCTTAATCCCACCTCGCAAAAGGTGCTCAAGTTCTTCAGCCTGCTGCCTTCGCAGTGCCAGATCGCGCCCGGCAGCGCGGGCATCGCAGCTTCCGGCATCGACACCAACGACTGCCCGACCAACGCGCCGTTCAGCGACAACTCCGACAAAGGCGACCTGCGCATGGATTACCAGCAGAGCGACAAAAGCAGCTGGTTCCTCAAAGTCAGCGATCGAAAAGAGACGGCCATCAACCATCCCACGCTGCCCCTGCCGCTCGACGGGCAGACCAACGGCCGGATCAAGATCCTCGACCAGCAGGTTGCGGCCGGCTATACCCACCTGATGGGCGCCAACAAGGTGCTGGACGCCCGCATCGGTCTGTCCGGCACCAGGGCCGGAAAATACTCCCTCTCCATTGGCGACAACGCCATCACGTTTCCGAATCTGCCCACCGACCCCATCGTGGCCGGCGGGCTGTCCTCAGTCGGAACCGGCAGCTCCGGGCTTACCGCCTTCGGCCGGCAAAGCACCAATCCCCAGTGGCAGAATCCCTCGCTGCTCGATCCCAAAGTCAACTTCTCCTGGGTCAAGGGCAAGCACTCCTTCAAGTTCGGCTACGAGTACGAACACATCTGGATGGAAGTGCAAGACTCCAACCCGCTGTTTGGCTCCTTCACCTTCAGCGGCGCCTATAGCGTCTGCCCGGCAAGCGCTGGATCGGCTTGCCCCAACACCACCGCCGGCCCGGAGAACTACTGGGCCGACATCCTCTTTGGAGATACCAGCGCCTACGCCCTGGCGACCTACTTCAAGGCCCACCTGCTGCAAAGCATGGACAACGCCTACGCCCAGGACGACTGGAAGGTGAACCCCAAGCTGACCCTCAACCTGGGTGTCCGCTGGGAGTACGGGGCGCCCTACTCGGAGGCCAACAACAACCTCTCCAACTTCGACCCCACCACGGTCTCCATGCTGACGCTCACCCCAGGGGCGACCAAAGGGCCGTTCATCACTCCCTTCAGCGGCAGCGGCGTTTATGGCAAGACCCTGGTCAATCCCGCGCTGGGCGACTACGCTCCGCGCATCGGATTCGCCTATGCGCTCACCCCCAGCGTGGCCATCCGCGGCGGCTACGGCACCAGCTTTGCCCACTACACCCGCGCCGGCTCGGGAGACATTCTGCCCATCAATGCGCCCAACGCGCTCTTTGTCTCCGTCACGCAGCCCAAGCCCACCTCCGCCAGCACAACGGTGTGCCCCGCGGGGCAGCCCTCCACCTCCTGCTATGTCGCCTGGGATCAAGGCTACCCGGCAAACCTCGCCGTGGCCTCGAACTTCAACCCCGGAACCGACAACGTGACCTACATCCCCAAAGACACCAAGGACACCTACGTCGAGAGCTTTTTCCTGAGCGTGCAGAAGTCCTTCGCCAAGAACACCCTGCTGGATGTTGCCTATGTCGGCAACCACGGCTTGAAGCTGCAAGGCTTTGCGAACGCGAACCAGATGAACCCCGCAGCCGGCTTGACGACGGTGCCGGGTGGAGTCGGTTGGGCTCGTCCGTACCCCACCTGGGGGACGCAGTTGTCCGCGACCAACTTCACCAACGGCGACATCACCGAGGCGCTCAACGGCTTCTGGTCCCACTTCAATGCCCTGCAAGTGCGTTACGAGCAGCGTTTTGTCGCCGGCTTGACGCTGCTCAACTCCTTCACCTGGGAGCACGCCCTGGACAACGCCAGCGCCTCTCTCGAGGGCATCACCCCCTCGCCGCAGGACGGCAACAACCTCAAGGGAGACTACGGCCAGTCGGACTACAACCTGCCGGTGGCCAACATCACCAGCCTGGTGTACGAATTGCCAATTGGACGCGGGCGTCAATACATGGCCAGCGCCAACCCCGCCGCGGACGCCATCCTGGGCGGCTGGCAGATAAGCGCCGTCAACACCGCGCAGGGCGGCACTCCCTTCGACCTGCTCTATTCTGCCAACATCGCCAACCAGGTTTCGCCGCAGATCTCGGCCACCTATCGCGGCGCCAACGAGTACCGTCCGAATTACGCATTCGGGCAGCCGGTCACGCTTTGCAACTCCGGACACTCCTGTCTGAGCCACCAGGCAGCCAGCGGCGCCATCAATTACATCGACCTGGCGGCCTTCACGCTGCCCGCGACCACCGCCGGCGGCGTCATCTCCAGCCCCTTCGGCAACGCACCGCGGAATATCGGCCGCACGCCGAAGTTCTTCGAGACGGATCTGGATGTGAACAAGCGCTTCAGCACGCCGCTGGAAAGCATGAAGATCGAATTCCGCGCCGAGGCCTACAACGTCTTTAACCACACCAACCTTTACCTGCCGGGCGGAACCTCGGGCAGCACCTTGGGGGGCACGCTGGGCGGAGCCGCAACCAGCGGCGGCACCATCACCGGCGCGCTGGAGCCGCGCATTCTCCAGTTCGGACTGAAAGTCGTTTACTGACAGCCTCCGGCAGCACCTCTGCAACCACCTGTGCGGCCTCCGCATGGGTGGTTCCTTTTTGCGCGGCCTGCAACAAGCCTCACCGGCCCAGCCATGCCCTTGCGCTATAATCGGCAACCGCAAGCGTAGAGCTGGAACGGGCTCCGGATTAGAACGATCCGGTGACAGTTCGTGAACCCCAAAACGCTCCGCGGGAATCAGCTAGAGGGGTGCAACAAATGAAATACCGGGTATTGACCGTGAACAGGGAGTTTGGAAGCGGCGGAGGACGCATCGCGCAGACGATTGCCGGCTGGCTGAGCTGGAAGCTGCTCGACCGGCAGATCATCGACGCCATCGCCTATGCAGCCCACGTGGACGCCGGCGTGGTGCAGCACTATGACGAGCACGTGGACTCATGGCTCCGCCGTATCAATCAGCAGGCCATGCGCTCGGCCGCCCTGGCCGCCGGCCTGGAACTCTCCGAAGGCAACGTCTTCGATGCCGAGGAGATGGTTAAAGTCTCGGAGAAAATCATCCAACAGGCCTGGTCCGAGGGGAACTGCGTGATCGTGGGCCGCGGCTCGCAGTGCGTCCTGCAGCACAAGCCCGATGTCTATCACGTCTTTGTTTACGCGCCGTTGAAAGAGCGCATTCTGCGCCTGCGCAAGCGCCTGGAAAAGGGCGCCAACATCGAGCAGCGCATCCGCACCGTGGATGAGGAACGCGCCAAATACCTGCAACAGAACTTCGGCAAGAGCTGGTGCAATCCGCACCTCTACGACCTGATGATCTCGTCGCGCGAGGATGAGGACTCGACCGCGCGGGTCATTTTGGAGGCTATGCGGAGCGAGGCGTAGACAGGGGTCAGGGGTCAGCGGTCAGGGATCAGCTTCAGCGTGCAGACTTTGAGAAGCTCGACCAAAGACTATACGAGGCCGGATGCCCCAGGTCTCGATTCTGGGACTTGGGAAACCAAAAAGCCGACAATCCCCAACTGACCCCTGATCCCTACCGCTGCGGCGGCCGGTCTCCATATTGGGTGCTTTGCGTAACCACCGACAGGTCGGTGTCGAAGGAAAGCGCGGCGATGAGAAGCTCCAGATGGGTGCGCGCCGCATCCCGCTGCTTTTCGAGTTCCGCCTGGTCCTTGCGCGCCGCCTGAATGTCGTCCTCGGCCCGGTTCAACTCCTCGACAAAACGCTTCGCAGCATCGTTGCCCTTGAGCGCGGTCAGGTTGTCGCGGTCGCGCGCCTCGTCTGCGGCCAACGCCGTCTTCTTCTGCTCCACCTCCTGAATCTTCACGTTCAAATCGCTCAGCGCGGTCTCCGCGTCGATCAGCGGCCGCAGCTTCTCTTCCAGAGCGGGCGTGAATTTGCTGACGTTGATCAGGTACTCGGTCCAGTTGCCGTTGGGATCGATGCGCACCTTCTCCGAGAGGTTTGCCTTCTCTCCGACGTGGAGTTCGACCGACTCGTGCGGCTGGACAGCCACGCGGAATCGATAGGCAGTCGGCGTCGTCTCCGCGGGCTTGGGCTCGGAGTCGAGCTCCGCGTTGGCGCGACGCGGATGTTCGACGATCACCATCCGCGCCTCATCGGCCGCGTTGCTGACGGTGTAGTTATTCTCGGTGACCTCGGTGGTTGACTCGACGACGATGCCCTCGTGCATGGCGATGTGATGAAGCGTGCGGGTATCGGCGTAGCCGCCGCGATGCACCTTGACGGCCTGATCGGCGGCATAGGAGAGCAGCCGCTTTTCGCCGGGATGGATCGGGTCCAGCAGCCCCTCGCCGGCAAACTCGCCGCTCTCGAAGATCGAGAAACTCCCCGAATCGAGCGTTAGCTTGGACTTGTTCTCCAGCCACACCGCGCGAAGAGGCGTCTTCTCCCGCTCGCTCCACAAGGTCACGTGCTCGGCGGGCAACTCTTGTTGCAAAATCGGCACCATCGCCGACTCGTTCTTGTGAATGGTGACCGGCTGCGCGAGAGAATATTCGAAGAAATCGTCGAAGGCGTTGGTCGAAACATCGCCCTCGGAAACTGCGTCGGAGGCGCGATAAACTCCTGGTGATAGAGCACTGACGCCCATCCCAAGCGCACCCAATGCCGCAAAGTTGCGGCTTTTGGTTGCGAATCTCAGCGGTTGTCTCGAACTTTCGCGAGCATCCGCCTCAACCGTAACCGTCTCGGTTGCCGCACCGACATTGAGACGCACGTCAACGTTCTCGGTCTGCTGGCCACCAATGGCAATGCCCTGCTGGACGTAGCTTTGGAATCCCCTGGCAGTGACCCTCAGCGTGTACCGCCCTGACGCAAGCGAACCAATCGTGTAGGTACCATCGCCTGATGTGTTTTGCGTTGAGGTTGTGTTCGACCCCTGCGCAGTCGCGGTGACTGTCGCGCCAGGAACCACCGCGCCCGTTACATCGGTGACAGTGCCGGAGATGGTTCCCGAGCCCACGGTCTCCGCCGCCTCATGGGTTTGCGGCGTCAACTGCTCCTCGGTCGCAATCGGAATCTCCGGCCGCCGCGTGTAGATGGGCTGCGAGAGCGGCTGAATGAAGCTCTGCGGCGCGCCGGCAACCAGCGACAACTGCACGTTGTCCCAGTCCGCGCCCACGGTGTTATCGACCACCGCCCATCCCTGCACAATCGCCGAACCGTTCGCCGTACGCGGAAAGACCATCCGGTAGGTCGACTTCCACACCGGAACCTCGCTGATGTAGCTCACGCGCAGCTCGCGTTGGCCTGCCCCAAGCGAGTCCAGCGTCAGGTGGCGCAGTCCGGTCGAATGGGTCGTCGAAAGCAGCTCAAGGTACCGGTCGAGCTGTCCCTGAAAGCTCGCATCGAGCGGCCGTACGCTCAAGGCTGGGGTCAGCTCGATGACCCGCACCGCCCCCGACGAGGCCACCAGCGTCAGATAGAACTTGTCGATGGTCGCGGCGTTGGACGTGGCGTCGTTGTCGCCCGCTCCGACCTTCTCGGTCCGCGATTCGATCGACATCAGGCGGCCGGTGAGGATACCGCCCGGCCCGCCCGTGACCTCGACCCGCTGCCCGCGCAGCGCCTGGAAGAGCTCCGTGGAAGTCGGGTCGTCGGTCATCCCCAGCGACAGCGACTTCAGTTGCTCGGCCAGGGGCGTCGTCGAGTTGTAATTGACCCCGGCGACCCGTCCTCCGCCTTCGTCGAGCACCGTCAGCGACTGCAGCACATCGTTCAACTGCGGCGAGGTGAAGTCGATAGCGACCTTCTGGTTGCCCACCACCGTTCCGGCGTGCTCGAAGTAGCCCACGCCATTCTTGTAGAGCACCACCTTGCGCACCGGCAGGTCTTTGATCACCGCCGTACCCGTGCCTGTCGCGGCGGCGGGCGCAGCCGGCTTGCCTCTGCCCGCCGCTACGCCCGGGCCCTGCGCGGTAAGGGTAATCGTGAACGCAACAAGAGAGATGACGGCAAGAATCCGGTGCATCGGGAGCCTCCTCGGGCCAACAAACAGGAATCCTACTCCCTTGGACCCCGCGCACCGCAAAATGGTTCCCGTGCTCGATGGGAATCTTGGCTCTTTCCTCCGCCCATCGACCCGCGAACTAGCTTTCCGGGATCCCTGCGATCTTGCGCAACTGGCCCAGGTGGTTCAGGTCGTGGCCGGCCAGGGTCTCGACGACGGTTTGAAAGGTCATGGTACCCCGTTCCGGGTGGGTCATCGGGCGGTTTGCCGCGGCAGGCAGAGCGGAGCGAATCCAAAGCAGGTTCCAGCCGCGGATGGCGGTGAAAACCTGAAGCGCCTGGCCGGCGGCGATTCCAGGGTATCCCGACGCCCACTTTTCCTGATCGAAGGGCTGGATGGTCGGAGCATCCTCGGCCAGGGTCTGGCGCAACCGAAAGGCCATTACGACTTCGCAGTCGGCCAGATGGCAGACAATCTCCGCCGCGCTCCATTTGCCGGGCGATGGGGAAACGGCGACCTTGTCCGGGCCGATAGCCTCAAGCAGACGGCCAATCTCCGCGGAAGTTGAATCAAGGATGGCATCCAGCGGCCGTCCATCGAGAAACCGCTCATAGGGATTGAGTTCGCTCATTGTCTCCTCCTTAGAGATACTGCTGCACCATGCGCTCCCAGGTGGGCCAGTCGTGGGCGTTGTAGGAGTCCCATACAAAGAGCTGGTGGGGTATGCCCTTGGCGCTCATGATGCGGTCGAGGTGCTGATTCTGGCCCAGGCACTGGTCGTCCCAGCCGGTAGCCAGCACGTAGGTGTTGACGCGGTAACGATCGAAAAACCAGGGGTCGCTGAGGTTGGGAAGATAGTCCATGGGCAAGTTGAAGTAACAATCCTGGTCGTAATAGCCGTGCAGGAAGTTTCTCAGGTCGAAGGCCCCGGACATGGAGAGAAAGCCGGTGAAGAGATCGGGATGGCGCAGGGCGATGTTCACCGCGTGGTAGCCTCCAAAGCTGCAACCGAGCGAGACCAGGTGCGAATCGCGGTTCTTGAGGCGGACCAAGGGGACGACTTCGTGGATCAGGTAGTCCTCATATTGCAGGTGGCGGGCGATGCGCCAGCGCGGCGCAACCTGTTTGTTGTACCAGCTCTCCATGTCCACGGCATCGACGCAGTACACCTGAATCTCGCCCGCGTCGATTTTTCCGGCCAGGGCGGCGATCATGCCCCGATCCTCAAATTCGAAGAATCTTCCCCCGGAGGTGGGGAAGACCAGAACCGGCAGGCCGGCATGGCCGAAGACGAGCAGTTCCATCTCCCTGCCCAGGCGGCTGGAATACCATTTGTGATACTCACGAACCATGATTCGAGCGCTCCGCGATTGGAGAACTGCCAATTTCTTGTTAATGTATCAGCCTGGGTTAATGTTTTTTAAGGCGCCTTCCCCGGCAGCAGCCGATAGATAGTAAAGGACGATAGGGGTTGAATCTGGAACCGCAAATGCTGGAATCGAAGGGGTCCGAATCGAGGACATGGACGCTCGCGGCGAAGGGCTTGCCGGCCGCCGGCAACGCCACACCGCACCCTCGGCTGCGGCTGCATCGTGCCTTCCCCAGTCATTATCTGCCCGGCCAGCGGGACCTGATCGTTTACGTTCCGCCCGGCTACGAACAGCACCCGGAACGCACCTATCCAGTGCTCTACCTGCACGACGGACAGAACCTCTTCGACGGACGGACCTCGTTCATCCCCGGCCGTACCTGGCAGGTGCGCGAGCAGGCCGACGCGGCCATTGAGGCCGGCGAAGTGGAACCGCTGGTCATCGTGGGCATCTACAACGCGGGTGACCGGCGGCTTGCCGAGTACACATACGAGCGCGACTGGCAGATGGGCGGCGGCGAGGCGGACGAATATGGCCTGATGCTGACCAGGGAATTGATGCCGTGGATCGCCACCCAATACCGGGTGCGCGCCGGGCGGGAATCGACGGGGATGGGCGGGTCGTCGCTGGGCGGGCTGGTGACGCTGTTTCTGGGGCTGCGGCACGCGGAGGTCTTTGGGCTGCTGGCCGCCCTCTCTCCGAGCGTGTGGTGGAATCACAAGAGCATTCTCGGCTACCTGAACGAGCGGGCGCCGCAGGTGTGGGAACGCCCCAAGCTGTGGCTGGACGTGGGCGAGGGCGAGGGACGCCGCACACTCCAGGACGCCGAACACCTGAACCGCCGCCTCAAGGCCAATGGCTGGCGTCCCGGCGAAACGCTGCACTTTGAGCGGGTCCATGACGGAACCCACGACGAAGCCAGTTGGGCGCGGCGGGTAAGGCCGGTGCTGAGGTTTCTTTTCCCTGCGCAGCGAGAAAAGGAGTAGTGGTATTCTTGTTTGTAAAAATGCGGGTTTCTGCCGGAAGTCATCTCCGCGGATAGAACGCCGCAGCAAGTCATGAGTCGACCTCACCTTCCGGAAAAGGACTTGAGAGCGATGGCCCATTTTCCCCAGTTGCAAAGAGAAACAGCATTCGGCACAATCTTCCAGGATTATGAAGGACCGGCCTTCGCCGTCCGGCTTTGGGACGGATGGACCTGGTCCACGCCTGCGAATCGGAGACCCGCCTGCACCATCGTCCTGGAGAACCCCAAGGCGCTCGCCTCGCTGATCGCCGAACCCAACGAAGTCACGCTCGGCGAAGCATTCATCCACGGCGATCTCGACGTGGAGGGGGATATCTTCTCGGTCTTCTCGATCGCCGAATACCTCTTCAATCGTCCCCGCAACCTGCGCCAACAGGTTCTCGAGAAGGCAGCGGGAGGGTTGTTCGGCGCGTGGCAACGGTTGAGGCACGGTTCGGTGAACTCCATGTCAAGGGACCGCGCCTCGATCTCCTATCACTACGACCAACCGGCTGCATTCTTCGAGCCGTGGCTGGGGCGGTCGTTTGCCTATTCCTGCGCCTACTTCCGCAACCCGGAGGATCGTCTCGACCAGGCCCAGGAGCAGAAGCTGGAACTGATCTGCCAGAAGCTGCGCCTGCAGCCGTTCGAGCGGTTCCTCGATATCGGATGCGGGTGGGGAAGCCTTGTCCTGCACGCGGCTGCCCGGCACGGCACGCAGGCCCAGGGCATTACGCTGAGCCGGGAACAGGCGAAGACGGCGCGACGGCGCATCGAACAGGCCGGGCTGGAGCAGCAATGCTCCGTCGAGTTGCGGGATTACCGCCGGCTAGAAGAGGCTGGACAACCCTTCGACAAGATTGCCAGCGTGGGCATGTTCGAGCACGTGGGGCTCAAGAATCTTCCCCGGTATTTCGGCATTGCGCACCGGCTGCTGCGGCCTGGCGGCGTTTTTCTGAATCACGGAATCGCACGCTCCGCACGGTCTCCGATCCGGGAGAAGTCGTTTATCGACAGGTACGTGTTTCCCGATGGGCACCTGGTCACGCTCTCCCAGGCCCTCAGCGCCGCCGAAGCCCAGGGCCTGGAGGTGCGCGATGTGGAGAATCTCCGCGAGCACTACGAGCTCACTTTGCGCCACTGGGTGGACGGACTGCGGCGCAATGCCGATACGCTGCTCGAACACGTCTCGAAGATTACCTACCGCATCTGGCTCTTGTACACGGCCGGCTCTGCCGCTGCTTTCCGAAGGGGAGACATTGGGGTCTACCAGGTTCTGCTCAGCCGGCCCGACCGGGGGATGAGCCGGCTACCTCTAACGCGGGAGGACTGGTATTCGGCGAGCGTCCCGGCGCAGGAAGTGGAGGCGTGACGACTGCGCTTACTTGGCGCGGAGAATAGCGGAGCGGTTCCCATTTGCTTCAAAGCCTCATTTTCGGCGATACTTAGGTGTTGAGTCTTGCGCAGGCCGGACACTCTGTCTGGCCTTTCGTTTGGCAGGCGCGCCGTCGATTCGCCGCCGGCCATCCCGAACCGTGAACAGAGACCCCAACAGCACTGGAATTTGAAAGGAACCGTATCGCCGTGGTGATGATTCGATTGGCGCGCGTTGGCGCCCCCAAGCAACCCTACTACCGCATCGTGGTCATCGAGAAGGACCGCGCCCGCAATGGCCGTTCGATCGAGTTCGTCGGCACCTACAACCCCCGCACCAGCCCGGCTACGGTCGATCTGAAGCACGAGCGCATCGCCTACTGGCGCGGCGTGGGCGCGCAACTGTCGCCGATTGTCGAGAAGCTGGTGGCCAAGAACCCGGCATTGGCCGCAGCCGGGGCCCCGGTCGCGGTCCCCATTCCGGTCGCCGCCCCGGCCGAAGCCGCCCCGGAAGCCCCGGTCGAAGCCTGATTCCTTCCGTTCCCCTTCGCCTTCAGCGGCGCCTGTGCGAGGGCATCCTGGACGATGGCTCACACAATTGCTGACGGCAAGGGGTATGTGCTGATACCATGCGCGCACCGGCCCAAATTGCCGATACTTGGGTCGCCATCTTTTTGGATCCATCCGGTCAGAGGCACGAACATGACCCAACTCAACGCAGTCGCACCAAATTCAGTTGCCGAACTGGTCCGCGAAATCGCCCAGGCCTTGGTAGACGAGCCGACAGCCGTAGATGTCGAATCCGTGGACCGGGACGAGAACACCATTCTCAAACTCCGGGTTGCCCCTCAGGACGTGGGCAAGGTGATCGGCAAGCAAGGGCGCACGGCCCGATCTGTGCGCACCATTCTGGGCGCCGTCAGCATGAAACTGCATCACCGCTATGTGCTCGACATCCTGGAAGAGGACGACGAAGCGTAATGCCCGCTTCAGCGTCCGGTCCATTCCGGAGGCGGCGGTGACCGAATCCGAACAACCTGAGCAAGCCGGGCAAGCCGGAGGGTGGGTTTGGCTAGCCCGCATTCGCCGCCCGCAGGGACGCAAGGGCGAGGTCTTCGCCGACATTCTCACCGATTTTCCCGAGAAGTTCGCCGAGCGCCGGCGGCTTTGGCTGCTCGCTGACGAAACTCACGGCGCTTTTCCGCGCTCGACGGCGAGCCCCGCTTCGAGACCCGCGCCCCGTGAATTCGAGTTGGCCGGCTACTGGCTTCACAAGGGCGGGATTGTGCTGCATTTCGCCGGGGTGGATTCGATTTCGGCGGCCGAAGGCCTTGCCGGCCATATTGTCGCCATTCCCAGGGCCGAGCGGGCCGCTTTGAACGAGGGCGAAGTCTATATCGGCGACCTGATCGGCTGCGCGCTGGTAGATGTGGCCGGAGTTGCGCCGGTAACGGTGGGCGAAATCGAGGACGTAGATCGCGCGGCGGGACCGGTGGCGCTGCTGGTGGTGCGCGGGACCAGCGGAGAGGTTCTAGTTCCTTTCGCAAAGAGCTACCTGCGCAGGCTCGACCTGGCGGCACGGCGCTTAGAGATGGCGCTGCCGGAAGGGCTCACCGACCTGAACGCAAGAGAATGACTCTGAGCCCCGGTCAAACGGCTTGGCCGGACATCCTGGGCGCGCGATGACTCGGAAGAGACCGGCTATGATCGAAGCATACGGCCATGCGCTTCGAGATCGTCACCATCTTTCCCGGCTTCTTTCAGAGCATCTTCGAGCACGGGATCGTTCGCCGGGCGCTGGCCGAAGGGCTGGTTACGGTGGGCATTCACGATCTGCGCAACTTCACGCATGACCGTCACCGCACGGTGGACGACCGGCCCTTCGGCGGCGGCGAGGGGATGGTGCTGAAGCCCGAGCCGCTGGCCGAGGCTCTGGCCTCGCTGGGGATCGAAGCGAAGGGAAAGCTCGAAGCGGCGGAAGACAGCCCGGCGGGGACGCGGGTGATTCTGCTTTCCGCGCAGGGCCGGCCGTTTACCCAGGCGCTGGCAAGGGAGATTGCGGCTCTGGACCAGGTTGTGCTGGTGTGCGGCCGCTATGAGGGCGTGGACGAGCGCATCAATCAGCTCTACTGCGACATGGAGCTTTCGATCGGCGACTACGTGCTGAGCGGGGGGGAGTTGGCTGCCGCGGTGGTGGTGGACGCGGCCATGCGCCTGATTCCCGGCGTGCTGGGCAACGAGGCTTCGGGGGAGTTCGAGAGTTTTGGCGTGGCCGACGCCGAGATCGAGACGGACATAGAGGGAGTTCCGCGTTCCCAGCACGGGGCGGGGGGCCTGCTCGATTACCCGCACTACACGCGGCCTGCGGAGTTCGACGGGCTGCGCGTTCCCGAGACTCTTTTGAACGGCGACCACCTGCAGATTCGCCGCTGGCGGCGCGAACAGCAGTTGCGCAAGACCCTGGCCAACCGCCCCGACCTGCTGCAACGCGCCGCCTTGAGCGAAGCGGACCGCAAGCTGCTGGAGTCGATCCGGCTGGAAGGCCGTTAGCTGGCAAACAAGCGCCGCAGCGCCTTTCGCAAACCCAGGCCAGGCTACTTGAAAGGCTTGACCGCAGCGGGCTGGTCCAAACCCACCTGGCCCACCTCGATCGAAGCGACGAAGAAGTTCTCGCCGGCAGTGGGGCTGCCGGAGAAGCGGCGCAGCATGGCCAACTGGCCCACGTGGGTCAGAGCGTCGGCGACCGGCCCCTGAAAGAGCCGCTCGGCTGACGCCTTCATCGGCCCCTCCGAGGCAAGAAACGAGTCGAATGCCTTGAGCGACGAGAAGAACCGCTGCTGTTCCTCTGCCCATCCGCGTGGTTGGGTATTATGCCATTGCTCCTGCCCGACGGCCATGGTCAGCGCCCAGTCGAAAAGATCGCCCATGTGGGCCAGAATCTGTACCGGCATGCGGCCCGCTCCGGCGAAACCGGCAAAGTGTCCTGGCGCGCCTTCCAGCGCTCTCACCGCACGATAGGCCACAGTTGCCACCGTGTGACGCAGCAATTCCCGCTTCTCATCCATATCCGAAAACTATACCGCAGGGGGACGGCCCTCCCTAAATGAAGCCTTGCTTTTTCGCCATAAACCTGCTAAATGTCAATACATCACTTGCCCCCCGTCTGACTGCCGAAAGGCCTCAGGCGGGGTTATTAACTTTTCTGTACCGAGAATTTCTAAATAGCCACCCGGGATTACATCCCTTCAGCAAAAAGTCGGGAGATACCTTCATGATTGAACCTATGCGTAGGCGTGCCATCGCATTTGTCGATGGTCAGAATCTGCTTCATTCGGCCAAGGATGCTTTTGGCTACACTTTCCCTAACTTTGACATCCGTCTCCTGGCCCAGGCAATCTGCGTAGAACAGGGCTGGGATATCGTCGAGTGCCGCATCTACACCGGCATCCCCGACCCAGGAGACAACGCATTCCGGAACTCATTTTGGGTGAAGAAAACAGCTCAGATGGGAAGAGCAGGTGTCAAGATTTTCACTCGCCCCCTGCGCTATCGCAACAAGATCGTTCGACTTCCGGACGGAAGCAGTCACAGTTTCCTCACCGGAGAGGAAAAAGGCATCGATGTGCGCATTGCTCTGGACATTCTCACTGGCGCAGTGAATGGAACGTAAGATGTAGCCGTGGTATTCAGCCAGGACCAGGACCTGTCAGAAGCAGCGGCAGAAATTCGAACGATAGCTCAGCAACAAGGCCGCTGGATCAAGATTGCCTGTGCATTTCCATGGAGCCCGGCCGCTCACAATAAGCGGGGAATCAACAGCACCGATTGGCTGAAAATCGACAGGACCACCTACGACACATGCATCGACGCCAGGGACTATCGCTCCTGAGGCCGTGCGCAGAGGGTCAACTTTGTAGTAGACTGGAAGTTCCGAGTCCAACCGCAGGAAAAGCCAATGTCCATTCATCCCGTTATGCAGCGCCTGGCCGACAAGCTGAAGCGCACCGACCTTCCCGAGTTCGTCCCCGGCGACCAGGTTCGCGTCCAGGTGAGGATCAAGGAGGGCGACAAGGAACGCTTGCAGGCCTTCGAGGGCCTGGTGATCGCCATCAACAAGGGCCCTCAGGGCACCTTTACTGTGCGCAAGATGAGCTTCGGCCAGGGGGTCGAGCGCATCTTCCCTTTCAATTCCAAGGTCATCGACAAGATCGAGAAGATCCGCAGCTACCGGGTGCGCCGCGCCAAGCTGTTCTACATTCGCGGATTGCGCGGCAAGGCTGCCCGCCTGAAGGAAGTGGATCGCGCGACCGGAAAGGTCCGCGCCTAGAGTTGCCATTGCCCTTGTCCTATCAGCAACCCCGGCTATGAGCCGGGGTTGCTTTTTGGTCGAGACGCCGGAGAGTGCGGAATTCAAATTTGCTTTGGAAGACCTGTTTTTTCACTCTCCGATCACCTGAATTGTGCCTCCAGGATCGACCAGCCACCGAGCGAGGCTTCTGAGACCGGTCATCGGGGATACAATCGGAGATCATTGTTTGAATACCGATTCCGCCGCAGCGTCAGAACTGAAAGGCGAAGTAGACTCCGATGGTGAAAGACGGCTTCCTACTGGCAGTTGGGCTCTGCAGCTCGGTTCTGGGATATGGTCAGGTTCCTCCGGTTTCCCAGACTTCCGCAGCAACGTCCGCGCCACAGCAGGCGGCCAAGGCTACCGCACATGTGAACTTCCACAGTGACCTGCTTGACCTGAGCTTCACTTACCCGGAAAGCCTGGTTGCGGAGAAGCTGCCAAGCCTCGATGAGCAGCACGCCGCGCTAGCACGAAGATATGGGCCTGACGAAGAGCCCGAATACCGCAAACAGGACCAGTGCACAGACCGTGCGCTGATAGCGCGGCGAAAGGATCAACCATCCACGCCCGGCGGCAGCGTGACGGTTGAAGGCACGATCTACGGAGACAAACGCGGAATTGTGCTGGATGCCCATCACGCCGTGACCGCGAAAATTCTGATCTCCCGCGTAGGGGTCGAGTGTATGCCGGCGGAAGCACAAAGACAACTGGACGATGTTGCGGCGGTAATGGCCGAAGGACTAACCAAGGAGGAAGGTCTGAAGCCAATCGATCAGCCTATCTGGTACGAGGTCGGCAAGACGCGCATTCATTTCGCCGCAGCGCAGAATGCGCCCGAGGTTGAGAAGCCAGTTGCAAAGTCAGGCGACGAGAGGGAGCGCCGGTGGGTTGCTTCAATGGCCTTTGTTTGGAGAGGCAACCTTGTTTCGGTTTTTGTCGAGTCGAACGATCTTCCTTTCCTGAACGAGGTGCTTCACGGCCAAATAACCCTGGGCAAGGAGCCTGCAGCGCCCCTGTTCCCAGCCGGAATAGGCGGCGGGAAGCCCCTTCAGCCTAAACCGTAGCTGTACTGACGCGGCTCCCTGTTCCCTCTCTTCGACCTGAGCACCTACTCCCAATTGGTCTCTCTTCTTATACTGAGATCATGGCAAGTGCTTCGGTCTGTGGATTCCAGCTTGAGGAGGCCGCGCGTGAGCGCGGGGCGCGGCGGATTGCGGGCCTGGACGAGGTGGGGCGCGGACCGCTCTTCGGGCCGGTCGTCGCCGCGGCAGTCATTCTTCCAAAGGGCTGCCGCCTGCAAGGCCTGACCGACTCGAAGCTGCTCCGCGAAAAGCAGCGCATCGAATTCGAGTTGGAGATTCGCGCGAGCGCCGTTGCGTGGGCCGTGGCGGCCGTTGATGCGGAAACCATCGACCGCATCAACATCCGACGGGCTTCGCTTTTGGCCATGCGGCGCGCCGTCGAGCAACTGCCGCTCAGCCCGGATTTCCTGTTCATCGACGGCCGCGACACCATCGACTGGGATTGCCCGCAGCAGGCCGTCGTCCACGGAGACGCGATTAGCCTGTCGATCGCCGCCGCCAGCGTTCTGGCCAAGGTGCACCGCGACCGCCTGATTGTCGAGTTGGACCGCCAGTTTCCCGGTTACGGTCTCGCCAGTCACAAAGGCTACTGCTCGGCTGAGCATGTGGCGGCCTTGGCGCGCCTGGGGCCAACCCCGCTGCATCGCAAGAGCTTTCTTCCGGTGGCGCAGGCGGCGTTACAATTCCCTGAATCGTGAATCGAGCGGGGAGGCGCGGCATGACATGGCGGCGTTGGTCGTCCACACTCCTGGCCCTCAGTCTGGCCCTCACTGGCTGCAGAGACACCCCGAAAACAAAGAAGCCCGATGCCAGCAAAGGTCGCGTCACCGGAATCGTGCTCTGCGCGGATACCGGCAAGCCGGCGCGCTTTGCCGACGTGACACTGTCCGCTTATCCCAAGAAGGAGGACAAGCCGGACAACGACGAAGCGCTGCCTGCCACGGAACGCGCAGTGACCGGCCTGGATGGGCGGTTCAGGTTTGAGGCAGTCGAGCCGGGCCGTTACTTCGCGTTCGCGACGTTGGAGGGCTACCTCGATCCGAAGACGAGCATCGATCTGACCCGGCTCGGCGACAAGGCGACCGGCCAGGAACGCATTCTGGATGCGATCGACCAATGGAAAGATCATTTGACGGAGGTGACGGTCAGCGCACACCTCACCGCCGACGTATCGCTCCAGGTGGAACGAGGAGCGGAGATCGCTGGGACAATCACTTACGACGACGGCAGCCCGGCCATCGGAATCTGGCCTCAAATACTTCGCAAGACCGCCGCGAACGGGTGGGTGGAGGCTGCCGGCGTCAAGAACTTGGCCCTGGCCGCGGTAACCGATGGTCACGGCCGCTACAGCCTGACCAATCTTTCCGCGGGCGAATACATCGTCTGCGCGCTGCTTCCAGTCGAATCGGATGAAATCGCTCCCCGTATTTGCCTGGGCAACGTCTTCCGCAGGAAGGATGCCGCGACACTCAAAGTGCAGGCCGGAGAGAGCGCCAACGGCGCCGACATAGTCGTCCCTCTCACCGGCTTGCATACCGTTGCCGGACGGGTCACCGTGCTTTCCGACGGCCATGCGCCGGATCATGCAACGATCCGCCTGCTCTACGCCGATGACCGCGAGAAAGCCCGCGAAATCAAAGACCTCGACGAGGGTAGCTTCTCTTTTCCCTACGTCCCCGAAGGCAAGTACATCCTCGAGGTCGCCGATGCCAACGATGGGGAGCAGCAGATTAAGACAACAAATCCGGATGGGACTTCAGAGACGACAACGGTTCCGAACTCCGCTCGCCACTACGCCGGCAAGGAACTCCCGGTCACGGTTCAAGACGACATGGACGATCTCCAGATCGCGTTGAACCTCGTTCCACGTGTACAACCGCCAACACCTTGAGGGATTCGGACCGCCGCGAAGGCTGCACGTTCAATTGGCAGTCGGTGTCAAACTGCACTGCGGGCGACTTTTCGGCTCCGCGCCCAATTCGACCACAAGACCCATGCGGGACGCGCCAGCAGCAGAATCGCCAGAATTACGGTGATCGTGAGCGGCGTCAGCACGCCGGGCTTGACCTGCCACCAATAGTGAATGACAGCGCAGACCGCGGCGAGATAGACCAGCTTGTGCAGCCGGTTCCAGCGCTTGCCGCCAAGCTTGCGGATGGCCCAGTTGGTGGAAGTGGCAGCCAGCGGCAAGAGCAGCAGCCATGCGGCCACGCCGGCGGTGATGAAGCGTCGCTTGGCGATATCGGCGGCCATGGAATTCACGTCGAAACCGGCGTAGAGCGCGATGTATGTGAGCAAGTGCAGAGAAGCGTAGAAGAAGGCAAAGAGTCCCAGCAGGCGGCGGAACTTGATGAGCCAGTTGAGCCGCGGCGAGAGACGGCGGACCGGCGTAATGGCCAGGGTGATCGTGAGCAGGTTCAGGGTAGTCGAGCCGGTGGCAAAGGTGATCCTGGCGGTGGGATCGGGGCCCAGGTTGTTGGTAACGGCGCCCCAAACCAGCCGGCCCAGCGGCCACAGGCAGGCCAGCCAGGTGAGCGTCTTGAGCAGGAGGAACGTAGAGCGTTTCATCATTGGCGTGCGAGCGACTCTTCCCTGGTCCCTGGTCAGAAATACTTCTTCAGGTTCATCCCGTTGTACAACGAAGCCACCTGGTCGGCATAGCCGTTGAACAGCAGCGTCGTCTTCCGCTGGGCATAGAACGGCTGGCCAATGCGGCGCTCCGTCTTCTGGCTCCAGCGGGGATGGTCCACATTGGGGTTGACGTTCGAGTAGAAGCCGTATTCGTTGGGCGCAAGGTCGTTCCAAGTTGTCGTGGGCTCCTTGTCCAGGAAGCGCACGGCCACGATCGACTTGGCGGATTTGAAGCCGTACTTCCAGGGCACAACGACACGCACGGGGGCGCCGTTCTGGTTGGGAAGCACCTCGCCGTAGAGGCCAAAGGTCAGCAGCGCCAGCGGGTGCATGGCTTCGTCCATGCGCAACCCCTCGGAGTAGGGCCAGGCGATGGAACTTTCGTAGGTCCACTTCTCCACGTGCTTGTCGTAATAGGAGAGGAACTGGACGTACTTGGCGCTGGAAAGCGGCTCGCATTGGTTGATGAACTCCGAGAGCGAGTAGCCGACCCAGGGAACGACCATGCTCCAAGCCTCGACGCAGCGATGGCGGTAGACGCGGTCTTCGAGGGGGTGGAGCTTGAGCAGGGCGTCGATATCGAAGGTCTTCGGCGCCTTCACCTTGCCGTCCACCTTCACCGTCCAGGGGCGCGTGGGCAGGCCGCCGGCGTTCTTGGCGGGATCGCCCTTGTTCACGCCGAACTCGTAGAAATTGTTGTAGTGGGTCAGGTCTTCGAGGCTGGTCAATTGCTCTCCGGTGGTGGTCAGCGGGCTCTTGACCGTATCGAGCTTGGTTCCGGCCGACGCTCCCATGCGCGGCTCGAAGAGCTCGGCTACCCGCTCCGCGCCCAGGGCCACGGCGCCTGCGGCCGCCGCTCCGCGCAGAAACCTGCGGCGGTTCAGGTACCGATCTTTCGGCGTGATGGCCGAAGAGGGAATGTCAGACGGTTTGCCGATGAGCACGGGGTGACCTCGCGTGGGGACTTTTGCAATCGCATCCATTAGACACGATTGAGTACCCACGCGTTACAAGATACGTTTAGACCGGAGAGTCTCAGTTTGGATCGGAGGCCTTTAAGCGTGCCAGGGCGCGAAGTGCGGCCCAGAGAAAGACAGCAGCCACCAGGAAGAAGGCGAAATATCCCGCAAGGGACCATGCGGACCATCCGGCTGCCCCAATTTTCAGAACCTTCGCCCACACGGGAGCGCCGAGAGCAGCGATCCCGAAGACGAAGAAGTACGCGACCGTGCGGACCTTCAAACGCTCACGGCTTCTCATAGCGTTATCCTCTCAGGCGATCACCGGATGCGGCAAGCAAAAACGGCCACTGCGCCAGCCGTCGGGCGCGATAGAGGTAGATCAACGTGCCTGACACCGCAATCCCACTGGCCACGGCCAGTCCGCCCAGGGCATGGCTTCGATTAACCAGAATAAACACAAACCCAGCCATCGCCGCCAATGGCGGCAACGGGTAGAGCGGCATCTTGAAGGGCCGTTCCAACCGCGGCCTTTGCACGCGGAGCAGCATCACGCCCACCTGTTGCAGCAGAAACTGGAGCAGGATGCGGGTGACGACCAGCATGGTAATCACCTGGGCCAGGGAAAAGAAGCAGAAGCCTGCAGCCACTAGCCCCAAGGTCACCAGAGACCGGTGGGGAATGCCGTGCTTGGGGTGGACGGCAGCCAGAAAGCGGAAGTAGTTGCCGTCGCGGGCGGCGGCGTAGGGCACGCGGGAGTAGCCGAGTTGCAGCGAAAAGACCGATCCAAAGGCAGTCCAGACGATCAGAGCGGCAATCGTGTATCCGGCCCAGCGCCCAAAGGCGGAGCGCGCGATGTCCGCCACCAGTTGCACGCGTACCACAGCACTCTCGGCGGTGTGCGCGGCGGCATCGCGCAAAGACGGCAGCACAGCCAGATTCATCGCGACATAAAGGGCCGAGACGAAGAGCACAGAAAGAAGAATCGCGCGGGGGATGGTTCGCTCCGGCTTGCGCACCTCGCCGCCCAAAAAGCAGATGTTGTAGTAGCCCCAGTAGCAGTAGGTGGTAAGCAGCGTAGCCTGCGCCAGGCCCAGGCTGGCAGCTTTCCAGGGCAGCGCGGGAGCGGCGGGCATGTGCCATCCGCCGGTGGCCGCGGCATGGGCAAAGCCGGAGACAATCACGCCGCCAAGCGCCGCCAGCACGCCGGCGAAGAGCACCCACGCCAGCCGGGTCACGGAGCTCAGATTGCGGTAGAGCAGCGCGGTCACGAGCAGGCAGGCAGCAGCCGCGGCGAAGTTCGCGTAGTGCAAGCCCGGCCAGTCGCGAAGGGGCGCGCTTTCAAGCCCCGGCCAGAAAACCCCGAGAAAGCTTGACAGCCCGATGCAGCCGGACGCGATCGCCAGCGGCGCGGTAAAGCTCACCTGCCAGACGTAAAGAAAGCTCAGCCAGTTCCCCGCGCCTTTCGAGCCATAGATCTCCCGGAGAAACGCATAGGAACCTCCAGCTCTGGGAAACGCCGCACCCAGTTCGGCCCACACCAGCCCATCGGCCACGGCGATGGCCGCTCCCAGCACCCATGCCCAGACCGAGAGCTGGTAGCCGGCGGCGGCAATCACCAGCGGCAGAGTAATGAACGGCCCGACCCCGATCATCTCCAGCATATTCAAGGCCACGGCGCTGCGCAGCCCGATGCGGCGCTGAAGCGTGCCGGTATCTCCGGAGATGGGCAGGGATTGGGACATGAGGCGATTGCGCTCACCGGATTGTACACTGACGGGAAGTATGTTCCTTTACCAAAGAGTTCAACGAGCAGTGGTGGGCGTGGCCGTTGCAGGCCTGATTCTCCTGGGCGCAGGCCCGCTTCGCATGGGAGCACAACCGGCCGGGCAGCAGGCCGTTCCGGAAGGGCGGCAGTATTCCGCCTTTGCTCTCCCCGAGCCCAGCGAGATCGCTCTCCCCTTGCCCGAAGACCGCGGCCAGGCTGCGCTGGAACAGGCCCTCAAGCGGCTTTCGACCACCGCCAGCCTAATGATGATCGTGCCGCACCCGGACGACGAGGACGGCGCGCTGCTGACCTACCTGTCCCGTGGCCTGGGCGTACGCTGCATCCTGCTTACCCTGACCCGCGGCGAAGGCGGGCAGAACGCGATGTCCGCCGACAGCTACGACGCCTTGGGCCTGATCCGCACCAATGAACTGCTTAAGGCGGACGAATACTACGGCGCAAAGCAGCTTTGGGGCACCGAGGTGGACTTCGGCTTCTCCAAGACTCAGGAGGAGTCGTTTGCCCGCTGGGGGCACGACCGCGTCCTCTTTGACGCCGTGCTGGCGGTGCGCCGCGAACGGCCCCAAGTCATCGTCTCCACTTTTGTCGGCGGCATTACGGACGGCCACGGCCAGCACCAGGTCTCCGGGGAGATTGCCCAGGAGGTTTTCAAGACGGCGGGCGATCCCAAGGTCTTCCCCGAACAGTTGAAAGATGGCCTCCAGCCCTGGCAGCCCTTGGCCGTCTACTCGATGGTCCCGTTTGCCCCGGTCACGGAGAAGGGCATGTTCGACTACGCCACCGGCAAGTGGGCTCCGGCCCGGTTCAAGAACTACGTCACGGGAGAGGTTACGACGGGCGTGCCTTCAACGGATGTGACGATTCAGGTGGGAGAACGCAACCCGGTGCTGGGACGCAGCTACGTGCAGATCGCGCGCGAGGGCTGGGGCGAGCAGAAGTCGCAGAACGGTGGGGCGAATCCAACGCTGAGCGGCCCGGCGACTGCGAACTATCACCTCTGGGCCGTGGCGCCGGTTGCGAAGACCCCACCCGGTCTGTATCCAGACCCCGGCCACGGCCTCTTCGTCAATCCGTGGGTGCGCATCAATACCGGAATTGGAGGCTTGGCTGGGCTGGTTTCGGGAGCGCCGCCCAGGTGGCTCACCAAAGAACTAGGGCAAATCGCGGCCAATGTTGAGAAATGCAAAGAGTCAGATCGGACTCCGGCGATTCTGATGAATCGCCTAGCTGTTGCGCACAAGCTTGCCCAAGTCTACAAGCAGACCCTCAACCTGCGCGGAAAGGTGGCGAAGAGCGATCTCGACGCGCGGTCGAAGGCGAGTCTGAGCTTCGAATTCGACATCAAGATCGACCAGTTCCAAGCTACGCTGAAGGAACTGCTTGGCATGGATATGATCGCCTTCACGGCTAAAGCTGCCGGCGGCCAGGGCGGCGGGCCGTTTCGGGGCGGGTCGGCGGACGAGATGCCGCGCAGCGTATCTCCCGGCGAGGAGTTCCTGGTACGGGTACACACCTCCCAGGCAACAGCAGAGTCCCGCCTCAGCCGGGTCTGGCTTGAGAGCAACAGCGGCGACCCGTGGAAGACCGAGGATACCTCCGGGGCGATGGACCCAGGCGGGGCGGCAATCGACCGTACATTTCGCGTCGGGGCAGCGGAAAACGCCGAGCCCACCGAGCCTTACTTCACCCGTCCCAACACCGAGCAGGCGTACTTCGATCTGACACACGCGGAGTACCGCGAGCGCTCGTTTGCCCCCTATCCGCTCTCCGCATGGGCGGAGTTCACTTTCGATGGGCTCCCCATCCGGATCGGTCAGGTGGTCCAGACCATGCAGCGGGTCCTTGGCCCCGGCGGCATCTACGAACCGCTGGTGGTCACGCCCGCCATCGGAGTCCGGATCGAGCCGGAGGCGCGCATCCTGCCGCTGGACGGCTCGGCTCTGCCGGTGCGCGTCAAGGTACACACACAGGCCGCGGCCCAAGGCACAGTCGAACTCAAACTCCCCGCCGGATGGCGCTCCGAGCCAGCCGAAGCGCAATTCCATCTGGAGAGCGCGGGAGACACGGAGCCCATTCAGTTCTCCGTGACGCCGTCCGGCCACCCTGGCGCCAAGGACCCTGGGCTCGGAACCCGGGGCGCCGCGGAAGCAGGTGCTTACTCCCTTCAGGCGATAGTCCACTGCGCGGGACGCGTTTACGCGTCCGGCTGGCAGAGCGTGGGCTACCCAGGCCTACGCCCCTATAACCTCTATCGATCTGGCCAGTTAAAGACCCGGAAGGTCGATGTGAAAGTCGCTCCCGGCCTGCGCATCGGCTACGTGATGGGCACCGGCGATCTGGTCCCCGAGGCCATCGAGGCGTTGGGCGTCACCCCTCATCTGCTCACGCCGTCGGAGCTGGTTTCGGGTGAGTTTTCCACGTGGAACATTCTTGTAATCGGTATTCGGGCCTATTCCGTTGACCCTGAGTTAACAGCCGCCCAGCCGCGCCTGGAGGAGTTCGTCCGCCGCGGCGGAACCCTCATCGTCTTTTATCAGAGCGCCAACTTCCCTGCCCCCTTCCCGCTCTCCATGGGCCGCACCCCGGAGCGCGTTGTGGACGAACAGGCTCCCGTAAAGATCCTCGACCCGGCCAATCCCCTCCTCTCCGCGCCCAACACCATCACCACCGCCGACTTCGACAACTGGGTCGAGGAGCGCGGCCATGGGTTTCTTGCCTCCTGGGACCGCGCCTACACCGCTCTTACCGAGACCGCGGATGCCGGACAGGACCCGCAGCGAGGCGGCCTGCTGGTCGCTCATCCAGGTAAGGGCACCTATATCTATGCCGCCTTCGCGCTCTACCGCCAGCTTCCTGAGCTCGTCCCAGGAGCTTACCGGTTACTGGCCAACCTTCTGAGCGCCGGCGCGGGAGCATCGGCAGTTGGAGATCGGACTCAAGTGCCCCGCCCGTAGCGGTTTACAGCATCCGGCTCGAACTGAATCGGGCACCAGAGCCAGCGGCAACTTCCCTCTCCGTCTCCACCCAGGGTTGGAGAAAGAACTCACCCATTGGACGGTTGCCTGCCCGTTCCCCCGCCCTTCATGCTCAATAAACCGACATGAGAAAGCTTCCCCTTTCCCTGCTCTTCCTGCTGGTTACGACCGGTTCGCACGCTCAAAGCGGCTCCGCAAACGCCGCCCCAAGCGGTTTCTTCAACCAATGGCTTGCCCGCACCTCCGCTACCCAGGCACGGCAACCTGCCTGGGCCGTCCCGCTCGTCACCACGTACACCGGACTGATCCAGGTGGTCCGCACCGACATTGTCCGGCAAATTGCGCCCGCCCTCACCCACACTTGGAACTATGACAACAGCAAGGGCGTCAACCTGGTTCCCTGGGCCAACACCGAACTGGTCGTCAACCTGCCGCCGTACATCCAGCACAACTCCACTGCCAAGGATGGTGCAGGCGACATGTCCTTTCTCGGCAAGTACCGCATTGCCAGCGGCAACGCCAAACACGGCAGCTACACGTTGAGCGCGTGGGTGCTGGCCACCATTCCCACCGGCAGCTATAAGAACGGCTCGACCGACGCAAGCATTGCGCCCACCGTTGGCGGCGGCAAGGGCTTTGGGAACTTCGATGTGCAATCGACGCTTGGGGCCACGCTGCCCACTGGCAACCCGGCTATTACCACCTCCGGCCGCCCCGTCGCGTGGAGCACCGTGGCGCAGTACCGCATCGCCAAGCTCTTCTGGCCGGAGATCGAGAGCAATGCGACTTTCTACAAAGGCGGCACAAACGACGGCAAGACACAGGAGTTCATCACGCCCGGAATCATCGTCGGCAAATGCGCCTTGCACCCCTCCGATCCCAAATCGCGCCCCGGCCTCGCTTTCGGCGCCGGAATGCAAATCGCCACCAGCCAGTTTCACACCTACAACCACGAATTGGTACTCACTGCCAGGTGGATCTTCTAGGCTGTGGCAGAAGTCGAGATTCCGAAAAAGCCATCCCGCAGCGGCTAAAGCCGCGCGCATTTTGCGGCTACTTGCGGCACGACTAAAGTCGTGCCCTTTCAAAGCCGGACCTTCGCCACAGACTTCTAGGCTCACTAGGACGTGGGAGGGGACAGCAGCGTGAACAATGCGCGGATTCGGTTCCGCTGCGTCCCCGGATCGCATCAGCGATATCGCTGTTAAAAATATGTAAATTCGTCAGATATTAATCAAACAATGCGAGTCTGGGAAACGGAAGCGGTCAGGGTGAGTTTCGCCTGTGCGGGCTTGCCCCGGCTTTCGAGGTTCCTCGCGCATCGCCAGAGGGAAGCAGTATGGCTTTATGTCCACAGTTTCTGGGATGCGGCAGTCCGCGGCGCTCGCTATGAAGGTGGGCGCAACCACGATTCAACCTGATTCGAGAGGAAAAAGAGAGGCCCCATGAATCTCAAGTTAAGAACTGCTGCCGTCGCACTACTGGCGGCAGGTCTCGTTGCGTCATTCACCTACGCCAGCGATGCAACCCCGCCGGCGAAAAAGCACGTTGCAACCGCAAAGGCCAAGAAGACCGAGGCCACGACCGCCAAAAAGACGGAGACCCCCGCGGTCGAACCGGCTGAGAGCGCCAAATCCAGAAGGGCCGAGGCCGCCAAGGTCCAGGAACAGATTCAGGAGTTGCGCCATGATTTGGAGGAGCAGATCAATGGCCTGAAGAGCGAACTAGCCGACAAAGACGCCCAGTTGAAGCTGGCGCAACAGGCAGCGGCCGACGCCCAAGCCGCGGCAGCCAGGGCGCAAGCCGCGGCCTCGGCCAACCAGCAGGCGGTAGGCGACAACGCAGCCGCTGTCACCACGCTGCAGTCCACGGTTGTCGATCTCAAGGCCAATGCGCTCTCGCTGGCCACCACGGTCTCCGACGAGACAGGCGCGATCAAGAAGGCCATCGCAAGCCCTCCTGTGCTGCACTATAAGGGAATCAGCATCACTCCCGGCGGCTTCGCGGCGGCTGAAACTGTGTGGCGCTCCAAGGCCACCGGCGGCGACATTCCCACTGCTTTCAGCGCGCTTCCTTATGAGGGCGCGGATGCCTATTCGCTCAGCGAGTTTTATGGCAGCGCCCGTCAGTCGCGCGTCACGCTGCTGGCTGAAGGCAAGACCGGTTGGGGCACACTGCGCGGCTACTATGAGGCTGACTGGCTGGGCACCGGCACCAGCTCCAATGCCAACCAGTCCAACAGCTATGTCCTGCGTCAGCGCATCATTTACGGTCAGGCCGAGACCAACAACGGCTGGAGGTTCGCGGGCGGGCAGATGTGGTCCATGGCCACCGAGGGCCGCACAGGCATACCAAGTTCTCCCAGCGACATTCTCACTCCGCTGACGATAGACCCGAACTACGTTCCGGGCTTTGTCTGGACCCGCCAGTATGGATTCCGGGTGGTCAAGAGCACCAAGTATGCGGCCTTCGGCATTTCGGCTGAGAATCCGCAACTTCTCTACACGGCGGCGCTGGCCGGCAACACCCCCAATGCCGTTATAGGCAGCGTAGGCAACAATGGCGGCGCTTACAACACCACCATCAGTTCGGTCACGGCCACGACCTATGTGCAGAACTACAAAAACGCCGCGACCCCGCTTACGATTTGCATCGTTACGACTTCCCCATGCCCCTCCGGGGACTCCTACACGGTGACGGCGAACACCCCCTATCCCGTCTACAACACCATCACCGCCAACGCCAACGTCACCAACATTTCGTTCAATCAGGCGCCCGATCTGTTGGCCAAGATCACGCTCGATCCAGGCTGGGGCCACTATGAGTTCTTCGGCGTTGCCGGCTTCGCCCACGAAACGGTCTACCCCAATGTGACGATCGACAGGCTGAAGTACGGCGGCCAGCCGGACATCATCAACGGCGCCAACATTGGCGGCTTGTATCCGGCGGCCTCGACCGCTGGCGCGTTCCCCAACAGCATCGTCGTCGGTGGCGCCGGCGGCAGTCTGCGCATCCCGGTAATCAAAGACAAGCTCACCTTCGGCGGCAAGGGCCTGGTTGGATGGGGAACAGGCCGCTACGGCGACTCCACCCTGGCCGATGTCACCTCCAACTCGCGGGGCGGCCTGGCCACCATCGACAACGTCTCCGGCCTGATTACAGTCGAAGCCACTCCCGATCCCCGCCTCACCATCTACCTCAACTACGGCGGCGACTATGCAGGCCGGGAGGATTTCGGTTACGGCGGCCCCACTTCCAGCACCAGCGCGTACCCAACGCTCAACACCACGCTGGGCTCACCCTCACTGAAGCAGAGCGCCGCTGGCGTTTGGGGCGGTACCTGGGCGGCGGCCACGGGGAATCAGCCTGTCGGCTACGGTTCTTACCTGACCAGCAACTCGTCCTGCAACACGATCGCCAACCCCGGTCTCAACGGCAGCTCCACCGGCTACTATCCCGGTGGCTCCTGCGGCGCGCACACCCGCGACGTGCAGGAAATGACCGGCGGCTACTGGTATGACATATACCGCGGCGACCGCGGCCGCCTGCGCCAGGGCATCCAGTATGGCTACGCGGTTCGCGAAGGATGGTCGGGCCTCAGCGGCATCGGCGCCAAGGGCATCGACAACATGTTCTGGACCACCTTCCGCTACTACCTCCCATAAACCCGAGGAATCTCCGGCTTCGCCAACAACAGAAGGGGCAGCCCGGTGACCGGGCTGCCCCTTCTGTCTTGCGCGGGCCGCAGCCTCGATCGCCACGGCCGGCGCAGTTCCGCACGCCTCGCCTGGCATGTGGCTTATCCCGGAGGACGCGCCTGCCAACCCTCGGATTCAGGAGACTAGCTTGCGGCTCAAGCCTTCACCGGCTCCAGATCCGCTGCGTCCACCTGCATGGCCGCATGCTGGTTGATCAGTTCCAGCGTGAGCACAAACCGCAGGCTACCGGACTTTCTCACCAGAGTCCCTTGAACACCTTGCATGACCCCACTCTTGATACGAACCTTCTCGCCCACCACCAATTCGCGATACGGTTCGATCCGCTGGCCTGAGACGCCGGAACGCAGGCACTCAATCTCCGCGTCCGGGACCGGAGAATCCCCCCTGCCGTTGCCGACGATATGCAGTACGCCTGGCGACTGAAGCACCTTGGCGCGCTCCCGACGATGAATGTGCACGAACAGATAGGTAGGGAACAGCGGCAGGATGGTCTTGATCCGCTGCCGGTTCTTCCAGACCCGGACGGTTTCGTAGGTGGGCAGGAACGACTCAACTTCCCGCAGGTCGAGATGCCGGACCACGGATTTTTCGTTTTGCGGAACCGTGAAGACCGCGTGCCATCTGCGCTCGGACTCGAGGGCAGACATTCCACATGTCGAAGAGACGTCCCCGGCGTATTCGCGATTTGCGTATTCGTAGTTCATTCGATATCCCGTCATGGACCGTGACAGTCTTTCTGCTGGTTGGAACGCAGATTTGAGGAGCACGCCAGTGGGCAATAATCCCCCCTTCAACCGCTTCAAGGCGGGGAGTCCGGCTTAACGACCCTCAAAGTCCGCTCCAACGAACGCTTCACGGGAAGATGACAATTGCAGGCGCAGAACGCGCAAGGGCTTCAAATCTTCGATAGAGAACCCTGACGATCGCACCACCCGAGGCACCCCGGCTTGCACCATCGAGAAGCGGTCGCCGCACCCTCGGGCGCGAGTCAGGCTGGAGTTCTCACTGGCTAAAGCAAGAGTAAGTCAATACTTCGATTGCGAAACGCGCCAATGTGCGACTAAAGACGACATCCGCTGTCGCGCATTCACAAATCTCTGGCCAGATCGTTACTCCTCCTGAACCCCATGCAGATCCTCGTCATTGAGCGTGTGTGAGTGCATGCAGACGACAAATGGGCTGCATGCCTTCCATTTTGAAACCCGCGATGCGGGTTGTCCGGTGCTTCGATCGCCACGCTGCACTTGGAACCGGTTCTCCATTTCAGTTGGCCTCGTTAACGCAGCGCCCGGGGACTTCTACCCCCCACGGACCGAAACCTCTGCGTGGGACCGGGGAAGGGAAAATGCCGCCCCACGGTTGCGGTTTACGGGTATGGCAGTTCCGCAACCGCTCAAATCGCTCTGGCCATGTACTCGACCGCAGCAGCAGGACGGGGTCGGTTTGCACTGGGGGTCCCGATCCCGCGAATAAGCAATTCCAGGCGCGGTTGACCCCTGAGCGGCCGGAGAAGCGGGTCGGAGCCGAAACCAAGACTCCAAAGCGACCCTTCGGCATAGGCTGCCTCCAGCCATTGAACGGCATCCTGCGCCCGGCCCAACCCCATCGTGATCAGGGCCAGACCATAGGCACTGTTCCTCCTCTTTTTGAGGTTCAGCTGTTCCAGGGTGCTCAGGATCGACCAAGCTTCCTGTCTTCGCGCCGAAACGGCATACGCAAATCCCAAAATCCCTTGCAGCAGTGGATTGTGCCCAGAGTCACGGGCAATCGTCTCGATGCGGTCTACCTGTGCACGAACAGCGCCGGACTCAATCAAAGCCAAAGCCTCAATGGCCCCAAGCGTGGCCCCGCATCCGCCGCTCGCCCGGAGTTGTGCGATCAGGTCCAGCGCCTCGTCAAACTCCCCGGCCAGGTACCTGCTCCAGCTCACCAGAGCCCCCAGAGAGCAGACCAGAGTATTCTGCCTCCAGGCCTCCCAGGCGCTGTAGGCAGCAGAGGCCAGATCGCCTTCCGCAATCTGCAACAAAGCCATGCCGGACAAGGCGAAACAACTTCCGGGATCCTTGCGCAAAACTTCTTCGAAGCCCGCGCGCGCGTGCCGCCATTTTCGCTCGTAGACCAGGTGCAGCCAGGCCGCGCTCAGTTTGGCATCCAAGTCTTCAGGATTCAGTTGAGCCGCCCGGTTCAGCGCCTCCATTGCGCAAGGGTAGGCAATCGACTTGTCCATCACCCCTTCCAAAGCCGCTTGAATCATGGAATTGGCCAAACCGGAAAGGGCTCGCCCGTTGCGCGGGTACTGGTCGATGGCTTTGCGATAAAGGCACGCTATGGCATTCAGGTTCGCTTCCGAGCGCGCCTCCCACATTTCAAGGGCTTGGGCGGTCAAGTCGATCGATCGCTTCTTCCTTGCCTCGATCCCCTCATCCTCAACGGATGCCGCGCTCCCGATCTCCTCGCCAAGGCTTAACAGCCAGCGGTCGATCTCGTCCGTATATGCAAAGACAGAACCCTTCGATCCGCCGAGATGACGAACCGGCAAACCATGACAGGCATGCCAACGCTGAACTGTGCGTGGGCTTCTCTCCAGGTATTCTGCAATGCCCTTCCAGGAATCCAAGCGCGACTTAGACACGACCCCTCCAACTCTTCCGGGGATTCAAGTGTTGCAGCGCCATTCAGTATGTTACCAATGATTGCGTCTGGTTACGTGCGGAGCGCCAATGGGCAAACTATAACCCAATTGGGACTGCGAATGCAATCACGCTTGCGGGCTTTTTCGCATCCGGACGGGCCACAACCCAGGTTTTATTCTGGCAGCAACAATCTCCATAATTTTTCCCAAAATGGCGCTTCCCGATGAGATTTGACGCTGTTTGACCATTTTGGTTATGGTTTGACGCATATTTTACGGCGGCATGCACTCACTGCTCTTTATTCCCTCTGGAACCGCATCCTCCGTTTTCACTGATAAAAACCGGCTGGTGTATTGAGGCTTCAATCAGTGTGACTTGGGTCACACCTCGCTTCAGAAGCTGGCCCCTTGATGCCTTTATATCATGAACTAAGGTAATGTATTGCCGGCGGCCGATTCCAGACCGCGATCCAGCCTGCCCGGCAGGTTCATTGCCCGCGGGGTTCCCCGGTGGGCAGGAAAGCGACGCCGGAGACCGGGCCGCCCGCGGCGAGTACGTCCCTGAGCCTCTCCGGGTTGGCGCCGCTGCGGTCTTCGGCTGCTTTGAGCAGGGCGAGCGCAACCGGCGCGGTGGTATCCGCCGGAAGGCGGAATATCCAGGGAACACCGGTCGATGTCAGGGCCCTGTCGTCGCTGAGCGCGATGACCGGCACAAAGCACTTAAGCGCCAGTTGTTCCGCCAGATGGCTGGCATCGCGATCGAGCGCCACAATGGCTAAGGGGTGCTGGTCCATCAGCGCGTGAACCAGCGCCGTTGAGGCTGCGCCCCAGTTCTGGCCGCTTTCCACCGGCAGCAGTTCCCACTTGCGGGACTCGGCCTGTCTGGTCGCCGCGCCGGCCTCGAGCGCCCCCCGCGCCTCGGCCGAGCCCGCAATCGCTGCAGCCCGCGGCCCAAACAGGACCACGCGCACCGGCCCTGGCGGCAAATCGGCCCGGTGCGGACCCGCATAGTCCACCCCATCCTCGCCCACGCGTGCATACGGTTCCATCCCAGGTCTCAATAGCGATATGTGGGGCACCCGCGACTCTTGCCCCGGCGACTCCTGCCGCGCAAGCGGCGTTTGCCCCGGCGCAGCAACCCGCGGCGCTTGGGGCGCCTTCTCCATCAGTGCAACCCGGTAGGTAACCGCTCCGTTGTGCACCGTGCCCAGAAACATCGGCGCAATGTTTTTCTGGTTGGGGTCGAAGACCATGTGCCCGGTGACGCCGTCGTATTGCTCGATGTTTGCCAGGGCATCGTGAATGCGGGCGCGGTTGAGGCCTGCCTTGCAGATCGAGTCCAGCAGCGCATTCATCGCGTCGTATGCCAGCGAGGCAAACTGCTCCGGCAGCTCGTGGAAGCGTGCCTCGAAGCGCCGTTTGAATTCCACCCAGCGCGGGTCCTGGCGCGTGGGATCGTAGGGGAAGACGGCCTCGAAGCCCTCGGCGGCGTCGCCCGCCTCGGACAAGAGCGCCGGACCCAGCGTGCGGTAGGAGCCGAACACGCGCTGCTTCATGCCCGCGGCTCGCATCTGCTTGAGGATTCCAGCTGCCTGCTCCTGGTCGGCCCACAGAACGATGGCGTCGGCCCGCGAGGAGCGAATCACGCTCAGTTGCTTGGTAAAGTCGGTATCGCCGGGCAGGTACTTCTGTTCAATCACCACCGGATGGCCCAACCGCCGCGCCGCGTCGCGAAACTTGAGTACTCCAAAGCGCCCATAGCGGCTGTTGACGCGCAACAGCGCAACGCGCTTGAGGCCGAGTTCGGTAAAGACGCGGCGGGCCAAAGTGAGGCACTGTACGCGATCGTCCTGGAGGTCGGTGAAGTACCAGGGAATATAGGTTTCCGGAATCGTCGGATCCGTGGAGGCCGAGTTGACGATGGGAATCTCGGCGCGCAGGGCCACGCGCAGGGCGATGTGGGTGGACTCGGAACTGATGGAACCGAAGATGGCCCAGTCCTGGTCGTCGTAGACCATCTTGACCGCTTCGTTGGAGGCCGAGCCCCAGATGGCGGGGTCGGTGGGCCGGTCTTCGCCGTAAACCGCCTTGGCCTGCCAGTTGTCGTAGTCGTTGTGCAATATCAGCTTGAAGGGCTTGCCGCCGTAGCCGCCGCGGGCGTTGGCTTCTTCCACGGCCAGTTGCGCGCCGTGCAGCATGCGCGCCCCGAACACCGACTCCGGATTGGGAGCGACGGGGCCAAAGAAGCCGATGCGCACTTCAGTCAGGTTCTTCGGTTCGGGAATGTCCCGCGCTGCGCCGGAGTAAATATTTGGATGGATATAGTTGAGGTCGTAAGGCGCGGCAAACTTGGAATAGGGGCTCAAGTCGGCCGGCTCGCCCGCATAGGGCGCGACGGCGCGATCCTTCGGGGGCCCCGGCGGATGCGCGCCACACTCGCACACGGCCGCGCTTTGCGCCGCCCCATTTGCCGCCGCGCTCACGACCCACAAGAGGGCCGCAACCAACAACCATCCCCTGCGCATGACCGCTACTCCTTGTTGGCATCGACCTTGTCGGTGCGGAACATGGCGATGGCTTCGATTTCCACCAGCAGCTCCGGCCGGCACAGATGCGCCTGGATGCCGGTGGATGCGGGCAGCGGATCGAGCCCCTGCTCCTTGAAGAACGCAGTGCGCCCGGCATTGAAGACGTCGTAGTCGCGGTCGATGTCGCGCAGGTAGCAGGTGGTGCGCACGATGTCGTGCCAACTCGCGCCCTCGCTCTCGATCAGTCCGGTGATGTTGTCGAAGGTGCGCCGCAACTGGGCGGGAAAATCGCCGATGTGCACCGTCTTGCCATGCTCGTCGATGGAGGCGGTGCCGGAGACGAGCAGGATGCAGACGCCGCCGATGTCGATCCTCATGCCGCGCGAGAACGAGCTCGGCTTGGCGTATGCGTAGGCCTCGTTGAGCACGCCGTGGTTGGTGATGGCGCGCTTTTTGATGGGTGCGTGCGCGATGGCTTCCAGAATATCTGCGAATGCATTCATGATGGTGTTGCTCCTTTATTCTTTTTGACGAATCCCGTGGCTTAAACCCTTGGCGGTGGCGACCCAGATGTCGTCGCCCTGAAAGTCGACGCCGAGAATGTAGTTGTGGGCCGGCGCGGTGGTGACGGCGACCGGCGTCACGTTGCCCTGGGCGTCGCGCACCGTCATCTCCGGCTTGCCGGTGGCGAGCGAGGGACGATAGACGGCCCAGTTCGCGCCGTCGTAGTAGGCCAGACCCTTATCGGTACAGAACCAGGCACGATTGGCGTCCACGCCCTTGAGAAAGTTGATGAAATTCGAGGGAAGCCCGCTGTCTTTGGTCAGAAAATTGTGCCAGTAGCGCCCGTCGTACCGGCTGCCGCCGAAATACGTGGCCGCCCAAAGAATATTGTCCACATAACTGACCGAAGTGACAATCTCGTGAATCAGCCCCTGGTCCTTGAACAGGACCATCTCGTTCTCGCCGTCGGGGTCTTCATATTTGTCCCAGCGCCCGGTCTTCCGATCGTATTCAAGCACGCCGCTGCCCCAGACTGCGTAGTAAACCTTGGTGGGCGTGGCGGAAACGCCGTAGGTCCAGATCTCGATCATGGGCGTATTGCGCTCGTTGTAAAGAGTCCACTGGCCGGTGTGAAGATCGAGGCGGCAACCGCCGGCAGCCGTGGCCACCCAAACGTTTTCTCCTTCCACAGATACGCCGTAGACCACATCGTTGCTCAAGCCCGAGTTCAACTGCGTGTAGGTATCGATGCGCCCGCCCGAAATCCGGCTCAATCCAGCCATGGTGCCAGCCCACACGTCGCCGGTGCGCTTGTCCAGGGCCAGCGAGAGCACGGCGCGGTGCGCAAGACCGTCCCTGGTGGTGTAGGTCTTCCAGGCATGATTCTCGTAGACAGCCAGGCCATTTTCCGTGCCTGCCCAGATGCGGTCGCCATCCACCAGCACGGAGAAGACGTGATTGTCGGGCAGGCCGTTGGCGGTGGTGAAGTTCTCGAAGCGGAAATGCGGCAGCGCCTGTGCCAGCTGCGGCGAGGCAGACGCCGCTGGCGCGGCATGAGGTTTCCGCACTCCGGAGGTTGCCCCTGGTGCTGGCGCCTGCGCGGAAGCAAACGTCGCCGTTGCTGCACCCAGAAGCAATGCGATCATGCGCAACTTTTTCATCGCGTCCTCAGGTACTCGATCAGGTCGTTGAGTTCGTCCTTGGTCAGGTCGTTGGTGCGGCCATGCTTGTCTTCCGGGTTGTAGACCGTCCAGATCTCTTCGAGCGTCCTGGCCGAGCCGTCGTGCAGGTAAGGAGCGGTCTGCGCGATCTCGGTCAACGGCGCAGCCTTAAGAAGGCCCGAGTTGTCGGTTGGCTTGCGCGTCCCCACGTCGAAGATCTTCTGGTTGGTGCCCTTGGGACCGCTGTGGCAATACGAGCAGCGGTTGAATTCCGGGATCGGCTTGCCGAACTTGTCTACATCGCGCACAAACAGGGCCAGCCCGCGCTCCTGCGCCGCCGTCATCTCGCGTCCAGGCAATTTCCAGCGGTTGGGCCGCGTGGGCATGTTGCGGATGTAGATCGTCAGGTCGGCAAGCGTGAGGTTGTCAAACTGCTCCGAGCGCCAGAAGTATTTCTCGGTCCGCGGCCCGCACTCGGTGGGAATGTTTGGGTTGCCGCCGTTCCACTTGTAGGGCTCGGTGTCCTTCACGCCCTCCAGCATCTTGTTGTCTACGATGTCGCGCCCGAAGCCGTCCGGCTCCAGGTCCCAGGTGAGTCCGTCGAAGGTGGAGTCGATGTGGCAACTGGAGCAACTAATCTGTCCCTGGAACGAATAGCGCGCGGTGTAGAAGGTCTGCTCGCCGTGGCGCAGCACATTGACGGTCTTGGGCCCGGCCAGCGCAACGGTAGAGGCCACGCGATCGCTGCGAGTATCGATCACGCTGATGGTGTCTTCGAGGCGGTTGGCCACAAACAGCCTTTGCCCATCGGCGCTGAGCGCCAGGCCGCGCGGGTTATGTCCCACCGGAATGCGGGCAATCACATAGTTGCCGCTGGCCGAGAGATCGTAAGCAAACGAGCCGGATTCGGGACGTGGGCGCGCACGGAGGAAGCGCAGCAGCTTCGGCACATCGATGGCGAGAACGCACTCCGAGCCGCCGATGCTGACGTAGATGCGCGACTTGTCCGGCGCAATCGCAACGCCGAAGGGCTGCGAGGCGTAGCGTTCGAGTTCGTCCAACGGTACCTCGACCGGCTTACCGATGTCCGCACCGAACAGTGTGAGCGTGTAGGCGAACGCGCCGCCGTGTTCCAGGTGCGCCAAGGGGATCAGGTTCTTGGGGTGGTAGGCGGCCACAGCGCCGAGGCGGCCATCGACAGAGAAAGCCAAGTGGAAGACGCCGGCGATTGCGTGCAGCGGCATGCGATCGACGACCACCGCGCGCGCCGCGTCAATCACCGTGATCTCCGATTCCGGCGCCACTCTCTCTCCAAATCCAGCCCGCCGCGGCAGCGTGTTCGGATATACATGGGTCACATAAATCCGGGCTCCATCGGGCGAAGGCGTCAGGTAGCTTGCGCCGCGGCCGGCCAGGAGGCGCTTCTCTTCCGCGCCCGTCTGCGCGTCGAGAACAGCCACGTCGCTGGAGATGCGATTGGCGACAAACAGCCTCTTGCCCGCCCGGTCTTCGACTACCCCCGACGGTTCCGCGCCCACCGGCCAGGTGGCCGCCACGGCCAGCGTAGCTGTATCGATCACCGAGAGCGTGTCGTCCCACGTATTCGTCACGAACAGCCGCTTGCCATCCGGCGAGAGCGCGATGCCGCGCGGCACGCGGCCCACTGCGATGTTCTTCAGGACCGCAAAGCTCGTCGCATCCAGAACACGCACCTCTTCGCTATCCTGGCAGAGCACATAGAGCCGCGCGCCATCCGGCGACAGCAGAACCTCAAGTGGCGAAGCGTAGTCCTGGACGACGCTCTCGTTCCCATGAGCGTCTGCGCGAACAGGCCGATCCGGCCACAGCGCAGCCGCGAACAAAGTCGCAGCCAGGGCCGCGCCTCCCGCAGCCGCCGCGGCCTGGATGCGCTGGCTCACTTCGGCTCCTCCACGATGAGCACGCGATCCACGCTCAGCTTCTCAAGGGTCTGCTCGCGCCCGCTGGGCCAGCGCACAATCAGCTTGTCCACTGCCGTCGCCGCACCTAGTCCGAAGTGCAAACGGTCATCGTCCTGCGAGAGATAACCGGAACCGGCCACGCGCTCCGCCGTCCATCGCTTGCCGTTCGCGAAGACCTCGACACGCGCGCCGATGCCGTCGCGATTGCTCTTGGTTCCCTTGAGATCGACCTTGGTTCCGACGCCATCGAACTTACTCATCCCGCCCACCAGCTTGATGTCGATCCAGTGCCCGGTGTTGGTCGAAACGTTGTGCAGCAGCGTCCCTCTGGCGCCGAGATTCACAACGAACGCATCGACTTTGCCGTCATTGTCGTAGTCGGCGAAGCAGGCTCCGCGCGCCGTAGTGCGTTCGCTCAACACCGGGCCCGCATCGCGCGAAACATCCGCGAATTTCCCAGCCCCAAGTCCGCGAAACAACGTATGCTCCTGCGGGATGAGGTGAATCAGCCCGCCATGAAAGATGAGAATGTCGAGCAGGCCGTCGTTGTCGAAGTCGTAAACGCCGGTGCCCCAGCTGACATATTGCGCGTTGGCCTGCGAAACGCCGTTGGACGCGCCAATATCGTCAAAGCCGATCTTGCCAGTGTTATGGAGGAGCCGGTTGTAGTGCCCGTCGGTCACCCACAGATCGAGCACTCCGCGGCCCTCGAGATCGGCAAAGACCGGACCCATGGATGAAGTCGATTCGCCGTTCTGCCCGAAGGCCGTGCCGGTATCGTTGCCGATCTCTTCAAAGGTTCCATCGTGCTTGTTGTGGAACAGGAAGTTCTCCGTCCGGTCGTTGGCAACGTAGATATCGTCCCATCCGTCGTTGTCGAAGTCAGCGGCCGTCACGCCCATGGTGCGGCCCACGTAGGCCGCGATGCCCGATTTCTCGCTGACATCGGTGAAGGTTCCATCGCAGTTGTTGCGATAGAGCTTGTTGGTCTCGCCCTCGTAGTCCAGCGGGCCCGGATAGTTGTCGGCCGCGTAGTAGGCGCGATACTTGGGGTCGAACTTGACATAGCGGCCCACAAACAGATCCACGCAGCCATCCTTGTCGTAGTCCAGCCAAGTGGAGCTAATGGCCCACCCATCCACCTTGATGCCGGCCTTTTCTGTCACGTCGGTAAAATGGCCGTTGCCGTCGTTGTGATAGAGAATCGTCTTGCCGTAGCCGGTCACCAGCAGATCGACGAAGCCGTCGTTGTCAAAGTCGGCCGCCGTCACTGCCACCGAATACATGTCGGGATCGAGGCCGGACTGCGCCGTCACGTCGGTAAAGCGCCCATTGCCGTCGTTGCGATAGAGATGATTGTGCGGCGGAGTTGCCGGCTTCTCCTTGAGCGGAAAGGGATGCATCGAGTCGTCGAGCGGCCGTCCGTTGACCACGTAAAGAGACTCCAGGCCGGAGTTGTTGTAGTCGAACCAGATGCAGCCCGCGCCGGTGCCTTCGAGCAGCGAGCCCAACTGGCGCGACCCGAAGCTGTGGGTAAAGTGAATGCCCGCCTTGTCGCTGGCGTCTTCAAAGCGGATGACAGGCTGGCGCGACGCCTGGGGTGCGGCAGACGCCGCTTGCGGCGCCTGGGGTGCGGCAGACGGCGCTTGCGCGCCAGAAGCGAGTTGAACCGGAAACGATGCCGGAGCCCGCGGAACAGTCTGGGCCGCGGCCACCGAGACGGCGCCCAATACCAGAAGAAAGCGAATCGCCATTTCAGTTGCCTCCCGGCGATAAGTGCTCGACGGCCCTTGCGCCATGCGCACCGGTGAGATCGGCCGGCGTGGTGGTGCGCAGCAGCACGGCCGGCACGCGGTTTTCAGAGGCGCGCTCCGGCCCCGCGTGGCAACCGACGCAGATGCGCTGTTCGCCGCTTCGAATCCAGAACCAACCGTGCTCCTGGCGCAGCACCACGCCCTTTTCATCGAGCAATGCAAAGCGGATCGGCTTGTCCGCGGGGGTCTGCACAAAGAAGGAGCCATCCGCCTCCACCGGCGCGGTACCCATGGTCAGCGCGCGGCCTTGAGCGTCGAGCGTTTCCAGGCGCACGGTTGCGGGAGTCCGCTGCAAATCGCCCTGGCGAGACTTACGCGCATCCAGAACCATCAGGTTGGCGTAGCTCCAGTCGTGGAGACCCGAGGGATGCTGCTTGGGCCTGGTGCGCGGCGCAACGATAACCGGCTCGACATGATCCTCGCCGCTCCGGGCAAGCACCGTTTGCAACGAGGCCGCGCCGGGCTTCCACAGCATGAGCGCATAGTGCGCGCCGGCTGAAGACCGTTCGCTCAACAGCCATTCTCCGGATGCGGTCTCGGCAATCGCGCCCGCATATTCGCCACGCGGCGCGGCGACCGGAGCTTCGTGCGCGAGCGGCGATGTGAAACGCGCCAGCCAAGCCCCATGAGTAAACACCACATCGCCCGAGGCCAACTGCCTCCCGCCCCAGCGGGCGCGGCCATGATCGCAGCGGTACGACTCGACGCCCGAGCCGTCGTTGTAGACCAAGAACATCTCCGGGAGGGGATTATCCTTGTCTTTGGAGCCAAGCGGAAATCCGGCTTCAAACAAGATGCGGCCGTCGAGCAGAACGTCGGCGGGAATGGCGCTGGCCGGAATGTATGAAAGCGGAACGACGGTCGAGCTCGCATCCGCATCCACCGGCGCCAGCGCCGAGGATGCGACCTTGCCCGCGGCCTCTAGTTGAAAGCCCTCGGGCGTGCGCAGCGCATAGACCAAACGGCCGGCGGGCAGATAGAAAGGACGAATGGCATCCGCCGCTGCGGCAATCAATCGGCGCAGCGAACGATCCTTGAGCGTCATTTCCCATATCTGCCAGGGATCGCTCGCAACTCGCTTGCCGGCAAAGAGCACCTTGCCGCCATCGAAGGAAACATTGGCGTCCGCGGTGGCCGCAAAGCCTGTCACCAACGGCTCAGCCTTGCCCGCATGAATCAGCAGCAGTTGCGCCCCTTTGGGAAAACGCTCCCCGCCGCGCAGCGCCGCCAGTGGATGATAGACGGGCGTCGCGGTTACGACGATTTCCGTCTCCAGAGCCTTCGCCGAATCGAGCGCAAACCCGCAAACCGGAATCAGCATCGCAACCACGGCGGCCATCGCCAGCACCCGGGCCGGTGGTCTCATCCCACAGCCTCCATGGCCCGCATTCCGGTTTCCTCTCGCCGATCCAACTCCAGGCCGCCAAGCTCGAGTCCCCGCAGTTCGATCCACGGCTCGAGTGCGGCCATCATGCGGTCGAATCCCGCGAAATCCAGCGACTGCTCGCCGTCGCTCCATGCCTTGTCCGGATTGGGGTGCACCTCGACCAACAGTCCATCCGACCCGGCTGCAACCGCGATGCGCGCCAAAGCCGGAACCAGGTCGCGATGACCGGCCGCGTGGCTGGGGTCGGCGATGACCGGCAGGTGCGAAATCTGTTTGAGCAGGGCAATGGCGGCCACGTCGAAGGTGTTGCGCATGGCCGTTTCAAAGGTGCGGATGCCGCGCTCGCACAGGATCACATTCGGGTTGCCATTGTCGAGAATCAGTTGCGCCGAGCGAAGCAGGTCGGCAATCGTCGCCACCATGCCGCGCTTGAGCAAAACCGGGCGGCCAGAGCGCGCCGCCGCTTCCAGGAGCGAGTAGTTCTCCATGCTGCGCGTGCCGATTTGCAGAATGTCGGCATACTCGGCGACCATCGGCACGTCCGTCTCGGACATGACTTCGGTAACGATCGCCAGGCCGCTTTCCTCGCGGGCGCGGGCCAGCATCTTGAGGCCCTCAAGGCCATGCCCCTGAAATGAGTAAGGAGAACTGCGCGGCTTGAAGGCGCCTCCGCGCAGAATCCGCGCTCCGGCGCGGCGGACATGATTGGCTGTGGCCATCAACTGAAACTCGGTTTCTACCGAGCAGGGGCCGGCCATGGTGATGAATTCACCGCCCCCGATCTCCATATCCAGCACCGGCACAACGGTCCGCGGACGCCGCGCGCTGGAGAGAACATCTGGGGTTTCGGCAAACCGTTCTTGCCAGTCTTCGCGCACCGGTGCGCTCCAATCCGGGGAAGCGTTAGACTACCGCGATCTCGGGTAGCCCGCCTCCACCCAAAGATTGAGGGACGAACCAGGAAGGTGGCCATGCTCGCAATTCCGGCTTAAAGGGAGGCATGAACTTCCGTCGGCGACGGATGAAACCGGCCAGGGAAGATCTCCTATGCGCGCGCCATGGGAGCAGGACGATAACCGAAGGCAGCGTCCACAACCGCCGCGACACCCAGAGCGGTCTCGTCTTCGAAAGGCCGCGCAACAATCTGCACGCCGATGGGCAGTCCTTCCGGCGATCTTCCCACGGGAACCACCGCCGCCGGCGCCGCGAGCGTGTTGAACCACTGCGTGTGCCGCACAGCGTCGAGGTAGTCCACCGCGCGGCCCTCGACGATCCACTCGCGCTCGCCGTGGCGGAAGGCTGGAATACTGGCTACCGGAGACAACAGCACCGGATACTCGCTCAACTCCGCAAGGGTCTTCGAGCGCAGCAGGTCCAGCTCCGCCCAGGCATCCAGCAATTGAGCCGCAGTCAGCGGCGGAACCGACTCCGCAATGGAGAGAAACTCGTTGAAGATGGGACTCAGTCGATGCTCTCGTCCAGCAATAGCCGGGGCATAGAACATGGCCCCGCACTGCACAAAGAACTTCCACCACAACTGGCGCAACAGCTCGAGGGTGCGCGGCCGGAAGGGCTCGACGCGAAAGCCGGCGTCCCGGAGCGCAGCCGCGGCGGCGTTGACCGCGGCACGCGTCTCTGGCGTGACCGGAACCAGCCCGTCGTCCTCGAAAAACCCGATTCTGTTCTTCCGCAACTCATCCTGGCTGGGTTCGCGCAGAGGCACCGGCGGACTGGCCGGATCGTGCGGGTCCTGGCCGCTCAGCGCGCGAAAGAGAAGCGCAACATCGCCCATGGTGCGCGCCATCGGGCCAATCGCGCCCAATATCTGGAACGGCCCCACGCACGGCGGCAGATGTCCGCGTCCGGGAATTCGCCCCGGGGTAGGTTTGAGCGAGCAAATCCCCGTAAAATGCGCAGGCAGGCGCACCGAGCCGCCGCTGTCGCTGCCCAGGCCGGCCGCGGAGAGCCCCGCCGCAATGGCCGCCGACTCGCCGCCGCTCGACCCGCCCGGCGAACGGGTCAAATCCCAGGGGTTACATGTGCGGCCATGCAGCAGGTTCGCGGTCTCGTAGGCCATCAGAAACTCCGGGCAGTTGGTCGTGCCCAGAATCAACGCTCCCGAAGCCCGAAGCCGCGCCACCACCACCGCGTCATGAGCGGGAATCTCGCCCTCGTGCAACAGGCTGCCGATCTCGCACTTAAAGCCTCTGGTAGCGATCGATGACTTCACCGTCACCGGCAGTCCGAACAGCGGTCTGCGTGACCGAGTGCCACCCCACGCGTCATGCTTCCTTGCCCGCGCGCGCACACGCCCGGCGTCGAAGTCGGCGAACGCATTCAACGCCGGATTGAGCCGCTCGATCTGCGCAATGTGCGCCTCGGCCAACTCCACCACGGAGATCTGGCCTGAGGCGAGAAGCTCCAGTTGCCGCACCGCCGGCTCAAGCACGAGATCTTTCACCGCCGCACCGTCCCTTGTGCCGCGCAAGCGGCGTCTGCCTCACCGCAGGTGCTCATGGGCGTGCCGCCGTAGTGGCCGAGGGCGCTTGATCCTCTGCCGGCGTGGACGGACGCACGCGGAAATCGAATCGATAAGAATGCACCTGCTCGCCCGAGTCGAAGCGGTCGTTCCAATTCAACTGGTAGTCAAGCGTGTCCGCATCGTCGGGATACTTTTCGTTCTCCGGATAAGGATACGCACTCATTGCATGAAAAGGCATTTGCGCCACGGTGAAGGGCGACGCATCCCACCAATCCATGTCCTTCACAAATCCGTTGGCGTAGAAGAAGTAATCCCGCTTCCAGTTTGCGGGCAGCGCTGGCAATCCCGTTGCCTCGAACTGGGCCGCAATCTCCTCGCCGGTTCCGAAAATGGCAAAGCGATCGTCGATCCCTTTTACCAGCGCGGTCACATCCCCCATGCGCGTGTAGTTGCCGCGCTCATGCTGAAAGGGCCCGGTCAGGCTCACGCGGTCGTAGTCGTAGTCCAGATCCCCAGGGCTTGCGCCTTCGATCTGCGTCGGGTATCCGCGGAAATGCAGCGTGGCCGAAGCAAGTGGAACCTCCTCGGTGCGCGCCTCCGCCGCGGCGTGGTTGTCGATCAGCACCTGGTCCCAGAAAAGCTGAAGGTTGGTCGCGAGGCGAATCCGTCGCGCGCCCGCGGGCAGTTTGCCGGTCAGGTCCACGACGATGGTTCGCTCCAACCCTGCCGGAAAGCCCGCATCGTCCTTGATCCGCGTCCATTCTCCGTTGGGCAATTGCGCTTCGACATAGGGCGAAATCGGCTTGATGCCCGCCTGCCAAGCCGCATACAACGAAGTCGCGCTGAAGTAGTTCACGTAGCCGGTCATCAGCAGCCGCAGCGGGTTGTCGCGATTCACCTCGCCCAGGTCCAGCGTGAGCATGTGCAGATTGGCAAAGCCGTCGTACGGCAGCGGCGTGAACCCGCTGGCAAACTTACGATCGCGGCGGCTCAACTGGTCGAGCACGTCGCGGCCTTCGCCGTCCCACGCGCCAATAGGCAGCCGCGCGCCGGCCGACGCCACCACGCGCCCCGAGGCAAACGGCGGATCGTCGAGGAACCGCTCGTCCGGATTGACTTCCACATCTGCCGGATGGTCCACGGCCACCAATCGCAATTGGTCGATGTAGTTGACCTCCTCCATCGGCTCCATGAAGCGCAGGCTGACTCTGCCGTTCACGGGCGCAACCTGATTGCCGTCCACCTTGACCCACTCGCCGGGGTTGGGAATGTTGCGCCGCGCAGGGGTAAACCAGTGACCGACGACTGCGGCGCCGATCACATCGGTCACAAACTTGTACTTGTGCCCATCCCAGACGAAGAGCACCGGGCACGAACTGCCGCGCCGGTCTGCCTCTTTCATGGCAATCACCGGAGTGTGAGGCAGATCGATCTCGTCCTGAAGCACGCCGGTGGGCCACAGAATTCGCAGCAGATCGATGCCCTCCGCATCGCCCAGGCCCACAAGAATCTGGGGCGGACCCTGCGTTTGGTAACCCGAAGCCCCGGCCAGCTCCCACTTCTGCCAATGCCCGCTGGCAAAGATCTCTACCTTCACGCCCAGGGCCGTCTTGTTGTCGGCAAAGCCGGTCAGATCGAGACGCACAAAGTGATTCTTGTTTGCGCCGATATTGCGCAGCAGCACCGGCGGCGCATTCACTTGCGTGACGATCAGGTCCGCCGCTCCATCTCCATCCACGTCGGCGGCAATGAGCCCGCGCGGAGCTTCTAGCTTCACCGCATCCAAACCCAGGGCATGGCTCACATCTTCAAAGCCGCCATCGCCTCGATTGCGGAAGACGCGCACCTGCGGTCCCGCCTTGGTCTCGACAATCGCCGCCAAGTCGATCCATCCGTCATTGTCGATATCGATCGGCGTCACGCCCCATCCGCGCAACGCGCCGTGCAATGGAAGTTCCACGCGCTCAAAGCGCCGGCCGATGTGGTTCGGTCCCTCGACGTTGCGCCACAAAGTGAGGCCCGGCGCGCCGGCGTGGGTCACGGCAATGTCCATCCAGCCGTCCTTGTTGTAGTCGAGCACGGCAATGCCCGTAGTGGCCGGCAGCTTCTCGCCTTCATAAACCGGCTGCGTCGGATACTTCCCCTCGCGCGGGTTCACATAAATCAGAGGCGCCGCTCCATCCCCAGTTACCACGATATCGACCGCGCGATCGTTATTGAAGTCGGTCAGAATCGCCGCGTCAGTCTTCCCGTCCCCGCCCAATCCTGTCGGCTCGGTCCACTCGGTGAACGTCTTGTTGCCGTTGTTGCGCCACAGAACATTCGGCGCCTCCCCCTGCTTCAATGGCGCTCCCGTCAAAAACAAATCCAGATCCCCATCGTGGTCGTAGTCCACAAACGTGATTCCCGATGGCCGGTTGTGTGGCGCGAGTCCAGCCTCCGCCGTCACATCCTGAAACTTGCCCTTGCCCAGATTCCTGAACAGCAGTACCGCGTCGTCAGGATCACCCAGCGCGACGGCCAGGTCGTTCAACCCGTCGCCGTCGTAATCGCCCACGGCGCAGGCAACGGCGCGTCCCTTGGCTTTCAACCCCGCCGCCTCGGCATCCCACTCTTCAAAACTGCCATCGCCCTTGTTGCGCAGCACGCGAATCGCCTGCTCGCCCGTCTGCATCAGTACCAGGTCCATCGCTCCCGAGCCGGTCACATCCATCATGCAGGCGCCGCCGGCCGTGGTCCAATGCACATCCTTTCCACCCGAGGATTTGGGCGCCGGGTGTCCCAGGTCTCGATTCTGAGACCTGGGAGTTTGCGCAAGCAAAGAACTCGCCACCAGCCGCACCGGAATCATCGGCCGCGGCCGCTGCTCCGGCTCCTCGACTGGGGTCACCGTCGAGTAGCGTCCCTGCTCTCCATAGGCCTGCCCGATGGGAGCGCCGATCTTGGTGCTGGTCAGGTGCTGGAAGCGTTTAAAGTGCGCCTTCGCTTCCTCGATATGGCCGGTGCGCTGCCACGCCCGCGCCATGGCAAACTCCGATGAGGCGTGCAGCGGGTCGATCTCCAGCGCCTTCCCGAAGATCGCGATGGCCTTGTCGAACTCCTTCATCTCCTGGTAGCACTCGCCCGCGAAGTAATAGGAGTCGACGTCCCTGGGGTCGAGCTTCACAGCTTCCTGAAAGCTGGCCAGGGCGGGCCCGAGATCGTTGCCGGCGTGTTGTGCGAGCCCCAAGTTGTACCAGGCTTGAGCATTATTCCGGTCCAAAACGAGGGCGGCGCGAAACGCCTTCTCTGCCTCATCCAGCTTTTGCATAGCCATCAGCGCAATGCCTTCGTTGATGGCGGCCTGGGCCAGCGTTGGGTCCTTCTTGAAAGCCTGGGCAAAGCTCTCCGCGGCGCGTTCCGTGAACTGCTGACCCATTTGCGCCACGCCGCGATTGTTGAGCCGCACCGCTTCGGCGTCAAACCGCGCCTGTCCTCCGGCCGTTGTCGTGCAGGCCGCGATCGAAACCAGGGCCAGCGCCCCCACGACTGTCCTCAATCTCTCCCCCAAGGCGGCCTGAACCTCTCAGTGCCGAGAAGCCACTCGACTAACCAGTGTAAGCGAGCGGCAGGCCGCTCCGCATGGTCAGAGAGACCGGCATTCGATCCGCTAGCCGGATAAGCGCCAAAATCGCGCTTCGAACCGCAAGGCTCTAGGAGATCTCGACCAGTCCCATCTGCCCGTCGCGGCGGCGGTGCAGCACAAACATGGCTCCCGCGGGATTGCGGAAGATCAACAGGTCGCGGTCGCGAAACTCGGCTTCCTTCACGGCCTCCTCGATGGTCATGGGGCTCATCGCAATCGCATCGGCGCTCTTGACGATGTGCGGCTCGACTACCGCGGGACGGTTGGGAAACGAGTGAACGGCGATCGACGCGCGGGGCTTGCCGTTGCGAGCCGGCTTCCCCCCTTCGCCGGCAGCTTCCGGCTGGGCGGCCCGCAACTTGGGCCGGGCCACAGGAGGAGCGGTAAGCACCTTCTCTTCCTTGGGCAGCCGCTTACTTTCCATGCGCCGGTCCCGGTAGCGACGGGCCTGGTTTTCGGCGTGCTCCATCGCCAATCGCAGCGCCGCATTCGCGGTGGCGGCCCTGCCCGTTGCGGCGATCGTCTGCTGGCGAAACTGCAACGTCAACTCGACCGTTTGAAGATGCCTTTCTACGCCAAAAGTGATGCTGGCGCGGGCGGTTTTGCCCAGAGTGCGGGCGATGCGCTCCATCCCCTCCACGGCCTGCGCGCGCAGGGCCCTGGAGACCTTTCCTTGTCTGGCGGTGAACTCCACTTCCATGGTCAGCCTCCGCTCCTCGCTCTCCAGCCCCTCATCGGCTGAAGATTCTGCTGCGCTCGATCCGATATTTTCGATCGGCTCCAAGCGCGCCTTTTCCTTGCCCGGCCGCCGGATCAACAGACCGGCAAAGAATATCCGACCAAGGAGAGGACAGTATATGCCGGGAATCGAATTGTTGAAAGAATCAAAGGTCCAATGAAGATGAAGATGCTTCAGGACGGGAAGAAACCGGGAAGTTTGGAAAATGGATGCATTCCGCAAAAGAACCCGCTAACTGCCCGTGACATGCCGGCTGGAATCGCGGTACCCTGTTCAGTATCCGTGCCCGGCGCGGATCAAGGAGCATTTCAACCCGCATGCCCATCCAATCGACCTCCAAAATCTGGCACAACGGCAACCTTATTCCCTGGGAACAGGCCACTCTCCATGTCATGAGCCACGTGATCCACTATGGATCGAGCGTCTTTGAGGGGATCCGCTGCTACGGCCAGCCCCACGGCTCGGCGGTTTTCCGCCTTCCCGAGCACATGCAGCGCATGCTCGATTCAGCCAAGATTTACCGCATGGAGTTGCCCTTTACGCTCGACGAGCTCTGCGCAGGTGTGGTCGATGTGATTGAAGCCAATGGAGTTGCGCCCTGCTACATCCGGCCCATCGCGCTGCGCGGCTACGGTGAAATCGGGGTCAGCCCCAAGGGTTCGCCCGTCGAGGTCTACATCGCCAACTTTCCCTGGGGCAAGTACATCGCCGGCCACGGAGGCGCGGACGTCTGCATCTCCAGTTGGAACCGGCTGGCCCCCAACACCATGCCCGCCCTGGCCAAGGCCGGCGCCAACTACATGAATTCGCAGTTGATCCACATGGAAGCCGAGATCAACGGCTACCAGGAAGGCATAGCCCTGGACGTGAACGGGCTGGTCAGCGAGGGTTCCGGCGAGAACATCTTCCTGGTCCGCAACGGCGTGCTCTACACCCCGCCGCTGGCCAACTCCGCCCTCTCCGGCATCACCCGCGACAGTGTGCTCACCATCGCCCGCCACCTGGGATTCGCGGTCACCGAGCAGGCTCTGCCCCGCGAACTGCTCTACATCGCCGACGAGGTCTTTTTCACCGGCACCGCGGCCGAGGTCTCCCCGATTCGGTCGATCGACCGGATTGTGATTGCCGATGGAAAGCCCGGCGAGATCACCAAGAAGATCGCCGACGAATTCTTCGGCATCGCCAACGGCCTCAAGCCAGATCGCTTTGGCTGGTTGACCCCGGTCAAGGTGAGCGCCGCGGAGCCGGTGACGGCATAAGCAGGGGTCAGGGATCGGTCGTCAGTTGTAAGTGGCGGGGTCTGCCGGGGGGCAGACTTCGCTTTCGAATGCTAGTTGAAAATGGGGACGTGAGGCGCATCGGTTTTTTGCCAAGTAACCGAGCAAGCGAGTTTCGGCTGCCCTCGATGCCGAGCTTCTTACGGCGTCTTCACTATTGCCAAAGACTCTTTGCGTGGTGCGACGCCGGGCTTTCTTCAACCCACAGACGAAGACCTGTCCATGGAGACCCCGGTTCCCGCTCTCGGACCAAGGCATGTCCATAAGAGCCCCGGAGGAGGCAAGCACCACTTTATAACGTTGCTTTCGGTTTACATCTATTGTGAGAACGCGACAAGCGGAATCTGACCGCGTGATTTCGTGTTTTGGGGTTTGTGGTTTTCCAGCCTCTCGCCGGGAAAAAGGCGAAAGGATAGGGCACGGAATCGGTACAAAAACAAGCGGTCAGAGACCTGTCAGCCGCATTTGAAGGACATTCCGCGGAAGCGGGGCCTTCGCGCATCTCTTCTGAATTCCCTGCCGGCGAGGCAATCCGTTCAATCCCTTCGCACGTATCCATAAGGTACGCCCCCACAAGTTGGACGTATCTAGAGGTACGCCCTACCACAAATGGAGACTCACCAGGCGACACACGTCGAGGCAGCACCGGCTTCCCGACAAACGGCGCCAAGAAAGGGAGAAGCTGCGTGCTGAAGAATCTGAGAACACTTGCCATGGTTGGCTTGGCCTTAGCCTGTGTTGCGGCCGCGCCGTTGGCCAAGGCCGACGGCACTTTCAATGTAGACAACGTCAGCCTCACGTTTGCATCTGGCGCTGCCTTTACCGGTACGGTGGATTTTGCCATCGACTACAGCAGCGTGGCTGGGGTCAGCGGCGTATTGACCGATTACGAAGATGGGATTAGCGGTTTCACGGGAACTGGAAGCGACTCGATCAATTGGGTTTGGGGACTGTGCGGCAACTGCTCGGGCCTGAGCGGCGACCAGTATGGGACCTTCCTGATGGATGGCACGCCAGACGGCTCCGGCTTCGGCGTCTATTCCAACCTCATCGCATTTACCTACGACTATAGCGGCGCTCCCAACCTGCTCCTCGACAGCGGGGGCTACGGCGTGGCGGTGGATTATGTCGATCCCTTGGTGAGCGGCTCCGTCACCTACTCGTACACCACTCCGGAGCCGGGAACAATTCTCCTTTTCGGCAGCGGCTTGGCGGGGTTGGCCCTGATGGCGCGCAGGAGGACCTTGCGGCGCGCTTGACCGTTCGGTTGACAGAACCGCGCGATTCTCCGGACCGGAGGGCAAGCTCCGGGCCTTCATCGCGCACGCCCTGCTCGACCCACAGCTTTGCGGCGCAGCTTGGGATTTCCCCGCTGCGAGATTGACAGGGTCTTGGCAATCGCGCTACCGGCCGCGCGTTCGGGGTGAGTCTCGGCGCGAACGCAAAACCCTGGCTGGGTCGCGGAATACTGCCTTGCTTCGAATTTCCCGGCGCTCGCGCAATCCAACGCCGATCTTGCCACGTATCCAAACAAACGAATGGCGAGTCCCCGAGCTCCCCGCCAATCTGCCGCCGACTGGTTCAGGTTCCGCCATTCCCCCACCGCAATCAATCGAATTCGGAGGACCGCATGTCAAAACTGAAATCTGCAATCGGACTCGCGTTGAGCCTGCTGATTGCCGTCCCGCCGGGCGCATTTGCGTCGAGCCATCGGGAGGCTCCCATTACCGCGCTGGATCATGCCGCTGACATCACCGATTTTTATGCCTTTGTCAGCTACGATCATCCGGACCGAGTCACTTTCATCATGAATGTCGATCCGTTTCTGCAGCCGAGCAACGGACCGAATTACTTCCCCTTCGATCCATCGGTCGTTTATCAGATCAAGATCGACAACAATCACGATGCACTGGCGGATGTAACCTTCCAGTTCAACTTCCAGACCAGTATCCGCGCCCCGCAGGTCTTCACCGGATTCGTAGGGGCGGGCGGCGGCATCGACGCGCCGGCGAATTCACCGGCGCCGGTAGCTCCCGGCACCCCGATCGTGCCCCCGGCAATCACTTCTCTGAGCGGCGCAGGGGCCGCGGGTTTGAGTCTGCAACAAACGTTTACCGTGAGCATGATCAAGGGCAGCAAGATTACCGCGTTGACCAATTCGACCGGCAGCCCGCTCATCGCCGTGCCTAGCAACGTGGGCCCTCGAACCATGCCGGATTACGAAGTCCTGGCCGCTGAGGGGATCTACAGTCTGCAAGGCAGCGGAGTGCCTCCCGGGGTCCGGGTGTTCGCCGGCACGGTCGCAGATCCTTTCTTCATCGACCTGGGCGCGGCCTTCGATAGCTTCAACTTCCGCAGCAGCGCCGGTGGCGGAGTTCTGACCTCGGCGGAGGACAAGGACAACTACCTTAACCTGGCCCCGAACGCAGTAGCCGGATTCAACGTCAACACCATCGCGATCGAGGTCCCAATCACCCTCTTGACCAGCGATGGCGCCATCCACGCCGCCAGCGATCCCAAGGGAACCATCGGCGCCTGGGCCACAACCTCCAGGCCGGCGATCACCATCCGCCAATCCCCGGGGTCCGTTCCAGGCAACATTGGCCTGCCACCAATCCTCCCCAGCCTTGCCCAGATACAGCGCGTCGGCAATCCGCTGGTCAACGAGCTGGTCATCGGCACGGGCAGCAAGGACTACTGGAGCATGTCGCAGCCGGTCAACGACAGTCAGTTTGCCTCGTTCGATCTCGATCCGCTGATTGCCAGAGTGTTCAACGCCGTATATGGGATCAACATTCCCACTCCTCCCCGCTACGATCTCCTGCCGCTGGTGATTTACACTGCGCCGATCGCGCCGGCCGGCACTCCAGCAGGACCAATCGCGGACTTGTTGCGGCTCAACACCGGCGTGCCTCCTACTCCGCTTGCCAACCGGAGCCGTTTGGGACTGATCGCCGGCGATCCTGCCGGCTTCCCCAATGGCCGCCGTCTCACTGACGACGTGGTCGATATTGCCGCGCGGGTGGTGGGTGGCGGCATTCTGAGCCCTGGCTTCGACGTTTTCCCAAACAACCTGATCGGCGACGGCGTGAATGCGCCCGACGTTCCTCCCCAGGAGACGTTTCCCTACGTTCACTATGCATACAGTGGACGCGACAGCCGTCATATCGGCCCTGGCGATCCTACTGGATGCGGCGACCAGCCGAACTCCACCAGCGCTCAAGACTCCGATGCTCCGCCGGCTAACCAGGGTGGTCCTACGGCTTGCCCGGTCAATTAGCCTTTAGCCTTCGGCAACGCCCAGCAAGGCGCTTTGAAGAAAACCCGATTCTCTGCGCGGAAGCTCTCTCCGCGCAGAGAATTATCTGCTCAAAAGCCAAAGATGATGAGGTCCACGATGAAATCCCTGCGCGGAACGTCCTGCTTTCTAGGTATCTTGCTCTCCGCGGCGGGACTGGCCCAGAATCCGTCATCCTCGGGGGCCGGTCAGTCTTTGACGCCGAGCCCCGCGGCTGCGCAGGACAATAGTCCCGCGCAGCAACGCATCGCGGCGGCGCGGCAGCAAATCGCGGAAGATCCCAAGAAGCTGCAGGCCTTTAACGAACTGGCCATCGGCTTCCTTCGCCGGGCCCGCGAGACTGCCGATTCCAATTACTTGAAGGATGCGGATGAAGCGCTTGCTCAAGGCCTGAAACTGGATTCGACGGACTTTCAGTTACAGAAGACTCAGGTAGCTCTCATGCTCAGCCGTCATGAGTTCGCTGAGGCAAAGCAGCTCGCGATCCGCCTCAATCGCCGTACCCCCGACGACGTGATGACTTATGGATATATCGCCGAAGCGGACATCGGGCTCGGCAACTACCCGGAAGCGGAGGAGAAGGCTCAGTGGGAAATGAATCTGCGGCCCAACAACACTCCGGCGCTTTTGGTTGGCGCCAAGCTGCGAAGGCTATTTGGCGATGCTCATGGAGCGATCGAGTTTCTCAACCGGGCGTACTCGCAAACATCCCCTGTTGAAGTGGAAGAGCAAGCCTGGATCGCCAACCAGATCGCGTCGATTCAGATTGAATCCGGCCAGAATGACGCGGCGGCGCAGACTCTGGAGCAGGCAGAGCAGCTCTTTCCTCATGATCCGTACACGATGGAGAATATGGCGCGCGTACGCATGGCCCAGAATCGAGGGGGCGATGCGGCTCGACTATTGGTCCGGGCCGCATCGATCGATCGCGATCCGCACCTACTCTATGAGTTGGCAAAGGCACAGCAAGCGGCAGGACAATCCAAGCTAGCCCGCGCTGCGCGTGCGGAGTTTGAAATGCTGGCCGGCGAGCCGGGAAGCGCGACCGATGAATCGAAACTCGACCTGATTCTGATGTATGCCGAAAGCCCTGCCTCCGCGCCCCATGCGCTAGACCTCGCGCAACAGGAGATTGCGGCGCGGCAGGATGTGTGGACGCTCGATGCATACGCCTGGGCGCTCTATGCCAATGGCAAGTATCGGGATGCGGACACCGCTATTCAAAAGGCCATCGCGGTCGGGATTCAAAGCGCGCAGATCTTCGATCATGCCGGCCATATCGCGCAGAAACTTAACAACGGCGCACGCGCAGCCAACTACTTCACGCTTTCAGTTCAATCCAATCCGGCATCGGAGTATGCCGCCGATGCTCGAAGGTCCGCAAACCCGGCTGCGCTGGCGGATGACCGCGAGCGGGAGGATTCACACAAGGCGACAGGGTTCGATCCGTCGCAGGCCGCAATGCGGCAAGAGTCTTCTCCCTCTTCCAATCGGCCGGAGCGCGCTGCGGTGTCTGTCGGCGTTGGAACGTCGAACTTAGCTCCCGTCCTTGCTTCCGTGCCACAGGCATTGCTTACGCCTGAACCCACTGGAACCGGCCTCCTCATTCATAATGCCCAGGCGATTGTGACTAGCAATCCCAAGGACGCCGCGGGATATGCGGCGTTGGGCGCTGCCTATTTCCAGCGCGCCAGGGAGACCGGCGATGTTAGCGACTATCAGCTCGCGGAAGAGTCGCTCACTAAGTCCCTCGACCTGGTTTCCGCGGACTTTTCATCCGGAGAGGCTTTGGAAACCATGGCCGCGGTGTGCATGGGAGAGCATCGCTTCGCCGACGCGCTCAGCTTCGCGCAGCGGGCGCTGTCGCTCGGAACCGGCGACGTGTCGCCCTTCGCCATCGCCGGCGACGCCCACGCGGACATGGGCGAGTACGACAAGGCAGCCGTTGCATATGGCCGGTTGACGCCGCGCGATATGACGCTTTCTCCGCGTGCCGCCTACGCGCGAGACAGCCGCCTCTCCTATCTCAAGTTCGTCGCGGGAGACACGGCCGGGGCCATCGGCCTAATGAAGACCGCAGTCGCCGAGGGAGTCGAGGCTCAACTCCCCAGCGAAAACCTCGCGTGGCTTTACTACGAACTGGGAGAGTTCGAATCGCAGGCCGGCGACTCCGCTTCCGCCAATGCGGCTTACCTTGCCGCGCTCGCCACGCATCCGGGAGACTATCGCGCTTTGGCCGCTCTGGCTAAGCTCAGGGCGAACAATGGCCGGCATGGGGAAGCGATTGCGCTGTATCGGAAAGCCATTGCCGTCGTGCCCATGCCGGCGTTCATCGCGGAGCTTGGGGATCTCTACGCAAAAACAGGAAACCAGGCGGAAGCTGAGAAGCAGTATGCGCTGGTCGAGTACATTGGGTTGCTGGGCCGCATCAATCGAGTGCTGCACAATCGCGACCTGGCGCTCTTCTATGCCGATCACGATATGAAGCTCGCCGAGTCTCTCGAGCTCGCTCGGAAGGAGCTTGAAGTCCGGCATGACATATACACCTGGGATGCGCTGGCTTGGGCTCTCTATAAGAACGGAAAGTTTGCCGAGGCCGCCAAAGCCAGCGAGAAAGCCCTGCGCTTCGGAACGCGGGACTCGCTGCTGCTGTTTCACGCCGGAACCATTGCCGAAGCGCTGGGGCAGCGGGACCGGGCTCGCAGCGAGCTGAACCAAGCCCTCCAGATCAACCCGCATTTCCATCTGACTTACGCAGGCACGGCACGCCAGAAGCTTGCTCAACTTGAAACGCAATCCGCGTCCAAGGAAGGCTCGAACCGCCATGCGCTCTAATAGGTCGGTTAGATTCTGCTCGCTTCTATTCTTGCTGGGCCTATGCCGCTTGGCTTCGGCTCATCCCATGGGTAACTTCAGCGTGAACCACTACTCGAAAATCGCACTGGAGAACGATCGGATCTGCGTTCGGTACTTGATCGATCTGGCGGAAATTCCCACCTACCAGGAGTTACAGCAAACTAACTTCTCCGCGACGGCGATCGATCCGAATTCGAAGGCGGTAATCGACTACGTTGCTGTCCGGGGCGCGCAATTGGGAAACGGCCTCGTTCTCATTGTGAACGGCAAACCGGCTCCGCTGCGCCTCGTCTCCAGCGGAGTTATCTTTCCTCCCGGTGCGGGTGGTCTGCCCACCATGAAGATGGGCTTTGTCTACGAAGCATCCTATCCATCGACCTTTTCGGCAATCGACCGGCAGCGACTGAACCTCGACTACGCGGACCATAACTACCCAGGTCACAGCGGATGGAAGGAGATACTTGCTCTGGCTTCTTCCGGTTCGCTGCTGCGCAGCTCGGTTCCGGCTACCGATCGGAGCGGCGAGTTGAGCAACTATCCAACCGATCTACTTACCAGCCCGCCGCAGGATCTCGATGCTTCCCTGGTGGCCGCATTGCCGCCCTTGCCGAACCGGGTGGCCGATGCGAAGCCGGCGCGCCCATTGCCGATGGAGGCGGCAACAAGAACCAGAGCGGCATTGCGACCGGCTCATGCCAAGCCGGATGCCGGAACCTCACGGACCCAGGCCGTAACTCCGCCTTTCGCAGCGGCGCGGGGATTTTCGCAGCCCCCACAGACGGTCTCGGCCGGAATGCATCTCCAGGCCAATCGACAGCAGACGCCACGGAGCAGATTTACCGAGCTGATTCAAGGCCAGCAACTGAGCGCATGGTTCCTCCTTACCGCGGCCCTCATTGCCATTGGTCTGGGCGGGCTTCACGCGCTGGAGCCCGGCCACGGCAAGACCGTTGTCGCGGCCTATCTGGTGGGGTCCAAGGGAACAGCGCGTCATGCCTTCCTCTTGGGCATCATCGTTACCGCGTCGCATACGGCCGGCGTCTTCGCTCTTGGAGCGATCACCTTGTATGCTTCGCGATCCATCGTGCCCGAGCAACTCTATCCCTGGCTCGGCGCGCTCTCCGGAATCGCCATTGCGGGGCTCGGCTGCTATATGCTCATGCGCCGTTTGTCCGGCGCCGCCGCGGAACATTCTCATGCCCCAGGCGCATCCCAGGGTCACTGGATGCTGTGGAAGCGCGCGGCGAATGGAAGGACCGAATGCAATCCGGCTCAAAGCAACACCGCGCTAACATCGTCCGTGAGCCTGACCCAGCTCTTCACCTTGGGCATCACCGGCGGAATCGTTCCCTGTCCGGCTGCGCTGATCGTTCTCTTGAGCGCATTCGCGCTGCACAGAATCGGCTTCGGCTTCTTTCTGATTGTGGCCTTCAGCATCGGACTCGCCGCCGTTCTGATTGGGTTCGGCCTGTCGATGGTCTATGCGCGCCGTTTCATGACCCGGCTTCAGATCGACGGCCCCCTCACCCGGCGTTGGCTTCCGGCCGCGTCCTCCGCATTCATCGCGGTCCTTGGCCTGACACTCGCAATTCAAGCCCTTTCCACCGTTCATCTCGGCGTCCATCTGTTCTCCAAAGAGAAACTTGGACCCATCCTGTTCGTGACCATCCTCGGTCTGATCCTTGGAATGCGTCATTCTACCGATGCGGATCACGTCGTCGCCATTTCTACCATCGTGAGCAGGCAGCGGGGCATCCGTAGTGCGGCTTTCATCGGTTCCGTCTGGGGATTGGGTCACACCATCACCATCTTCATCGTCGGCTCGCTGATCATCCTCTTCGGAGTTGAGATTCCGCCCCGCCTGGGTTTGTCCATGGAGTTCAGCGTGGCTGTAATGCTCATCTTGCTTGGCGTGCTGAACCTCACCGGCGTAATGCAAAAGGTGACAAGTTACTTCGCTCCCGCGATTGCCGGCGCCGCGAGCACCCGCGCCCAGGCGCAGCCCGGCAAGAGCAGAACGAGAATAGAAAGGTGGCTTGACAATTCGGTTGGCCGGTTCGGCCTTTATCAATGCCTGAGACCTCTGATCGTCGGGCTTGTTCATGGATTAGCCGGCTCAGCGGCCGTTGCGCTGCTGGTGCTGTCGACGATTCACAACCCTCTGTGGGCAACTGCTTATCTGCTCATTTTCGGCACGGGAACCATGATTGGAATGATGTGCATGACTGCCGCAATTGCCGTCCCACTTACATTTGCCGGAGACCGTTTCGCCAAACTCGGCCAGTATCTTGGCGCTGCCTCAGGGATGGTGAGTCTCTGTTTCGGCTCCCTCCTGGTTTATCGGCTCGGCTATCTCGGAGGGCTTTTTACCAGCCATCCTGAATGGACGCCAAGATAGCCCTGCCGTCCTCCGCTTTCCTGCGACCGTCTCACCCGCCGCGATGCGCATCCGGCATCCGGGTTTTCGTTGCGGACGGATCGAAAAGTAGTTACTATCAAGAGGGCTTTCTCGCGCGAGCTGTCTCATCGATGACCTTCGATTCCCCCAATCCGGTGGCGCCATCCGAGCGTTCCCTTAAGAGCGAACACGACCCGAGCGATGACTTATTGCTGCAGCGCGTGCGCAACGGGAATCAGCAGGCCATGGCGGATGTCTTCGATCGCTATGGAGGCATGGTGTACTCGGTGGCATTGCGGGTGTTGAAAGATCCGCAACAGGCGGAGGATGTGATGCAGGAAATCTTCTTCCAACTGTGGAGAAAGCCGGATGCCTTCGTTCAGGGGCGCGGTTCGCTGTGCGGATGGCTGTTGGTGGTGGCGCGGAACCGCGCGATCGACATCGTCCGGCGCAGAAAGCCGAGCGATTCGCCGGACCAGGTCGCGCTGCCGTCGAAGACCAATCTGGCATCGGAGACCGAGCGGAATCTGCTCATGGAAAGAGTTCGCGATGTTCTGAAAGACCTGCCGCCGGAACAGCAGAAGTCTCTGGAGATGGCTTACTTTGAAGGATTGAGCCACTCGGAGATTGCGGACCGGACCGGCGACCCCCTCGGCACGGTCAAGACGAGAATCAGACTGGCGCTGATCGGTTTGCGAAAGGCACTCGTGGCATGACAGGCAACGAACACATCTCGCAGGAAGATCTGGCGCTGCACGCCTTGCAGACTCTCCCGGAGGGAGAAGCGGCCGCGGTCCGGAGGCATCTGGCGAAGTGCGCCTTGTGCCGCGATGAGCTGGCGGTGCTCTCCGCGGAGGTGGCGCTGGCCGGGCTCAGTGTCATGCAGCATCCGGTGCCTGCGGGGGCGCGGCAGCGCTTCCTGGATCGAATCGCCGCCGATGCGGCGGTTTCCAAGGTAAGTGGAAAACACGAAGCTCGCGGACAGGTTTTGCCATTTCTCCGCGCTGCCTGGATTCCCTGGGCCATGGCTGCGGCGCTCGCTATCCTAGCCATTCTGCTGGGCGTGAAGAACGACGCTCTGAACAAAGAACTGCGCCTTGCGTCCATTCAGGTTGCGCATCTCAAAGATCAATCCGCGCAGGCGCGACAGGTGCTCGATCTTCTGACTTCTCATTCCGCGCAGCGGGTTCTGCTCACAGCCGGCAAGAAATCCGTCGAACCGACTGGCCGCGCCATCTATCTGGCGGCCAGCGGCAGCTTGGTTTTTCAGGCCAGCAATCTGAACCTGTTGGCTGCGGACAAGACCTATGAACTTTGGATAATCCCGGTAGACGGTAAGCCCATTCCCGCGGGGCTATTCAGGCCAGATGCATCGGGCGGCGCCAGTGTGGTGATGCCGCCGCTTCCCAAAGGGGTTCCGGCCAAGGCATTTGGCGTAACCGTCGAGAGGGCGGAGGGTTCAGAAACGCCAACTGCGCCGATCGTCATTTCTGGGGCAACGGCATCGACCGCCGGCGAGTGATCGCTCTCCCCATCCCAGCGGACCATCCGGCTCCCGGCATTTCTGCTGTCATGGGACGAAGAAATACCGGACGAGGTGAAAGAAGATGGGCGCGGCGAAGCAGAGCGAATCGATGCGGTCGAGAATGCCGCCGTGGCCCTCGATCATGGCGCCAAAATCCTTGACTTCGGCGTCTCGCTTGATCGCGCTCATTACCAGGCCGCCGGCGGCGCCGAGCAGGGCAATCACAAACGCCATTCCCGCGGCCGCGAGGGGCGTGAAAGGCGTGACCCACCAAAGCGCCGCGCCAAGCGCCGTTGCTGTCAGCACGCCCCCGAGAAAACCCTCCCATGTTTTGTTGGGGCTGACCTGGGGCACAATCTTGTGCCGCCCGAGGAGCTTTCCCCAGACATATTTCAATACGTCGCTCATTTGCGCCACCAGGACGAGATAGAAGAGCAACCTTGCATCGCGGCCCTCGAATCCCGGAATCGTGAGCATGAGCAGCGCCGGCGCATAACTCAGGCAGTACAAACAGATCATGATCCCGAACTGGATTTTCGCGGCGCGCTCCAGGAAATGGCGGGTGTCGCCGGTCATCGCGATGCGCGTGGGAATGAACAGGAAGGCAAACGCCGGAATCATGATGGAGAAGAATCCATACCAGCGGATTCCGATCAGGTAATACTGCAGGGGGGTAATGAAGAAGAAACTCCAGACGAGCGTGCGATGATCGGCGGGGCGCGTCGGCATCAAGGTGATGTACTCGCGCAGCGCCAGCAAGGACATCAGCGCGAACAGGATCAGCGAGCCGATTCGCCCGATCAGCAGGGTCAGAGCGAAGATGGCGCACATCTTCCACCATGCGCGCGTCCGGGCATCGAGATTCTCGATCGTTTCCCGCGCCGCATCGCTCCCGGCGGTTCGCTTGAGAACGGTTCCGATCACGCTGGCCAGGATGAGAACGCCCAGGACGCCGCCAAAGAGCCACGCCAGTTGAGGGTCTTTGGGAACAACGCCCCAACCGGCGGCCGCGGCCTGGATCGCTCGAAAACTCGGCCACCCCGTACTCACGATTGTCCTTTCCGACGCAGCGCCCGCACGGCGGCGCGAGCTCGTTCCAGGAAAAGATCCTTGGGCTCGGTTTCTCCAATGCGCATGGGCGCTCCAAAAGTCAGCATACTCGACAGCGGCACCGGCAAAAACTCACCTTTGGGTAGAATTCTGTAGAGGTTTTCAAGGCAGGCCGGCACAAGTTCAACTTCCGGTCTCCTCTTGGCGAGGTAATACAGTCCACTGCGAAAAGGGGCAATCTCCTCTCCAGCCCCGCGCGTGCCTTCCGGGAAAAAAATCAACGACGACGTCTCCCCCAGCGCATCCGCGAGCTGGTCTATCACGGCGCGAGCCTGCGCAAGCGCCTCCTCCGCACCGCCTTCCCGCATCGTTCCGCCGCGACGAATCAAGACAGCGCGAAAGACTCTTTGCGCCAAATAGGCCTTCACGCCTTTCTCCCAGTAATCCTTCGCCGCCACGGGGCGGGTTTGCGCGCGAACCTGGGCAGGCAGCGCCGACCACAGCACCACAAAATCCAGATGGCTCGTGTGATTCGCAAAGTAGATCCGCTGTCGATTCTCCGGCCGGCACCCGGCCCAGCGCACCTGCACGCCGCTGATGCCGCGCGCCGCCGCCGCGATCAGACTTGCCAAGGGATGGATGCGGGCGCTCATTTCATCGGACCAATCGAACCGGTCACAGACGCTTCCTTCAACGCATTCCGCGCCCGATTGAGGATAGTCAATACCAGCAGGAGAATCATCGCATAGAGGACGAATGGAATCGCCGGCTCGATATGCGCTCGAAGGCCGAGGAGCAATCCGATCAGCCCGAAGAGAAATGCGCGGTCGCTCTTGCCCAGCGGGCCGTCATAACGCCGCGATGCGCCGATCTGCACGGCAATTACACCGGTCGTCTCAGTCAGAATCGAGAGAATGACAATGCCCACCACCAGTCGCGGATCGAATCCGGGCACAGTCGCGAGCGGAAGGTAAAGCCCAACGTCTGAGATCACATCGCCAAGCTCGTTGAGAACGGCTCCCAGCGCGCTTCTTTGGTTGTGTTCGTGCGCGAGCATTCCATCCATGGCGTTGAGCGCCATCCTCAGCAACAGCACCGCCGGCAACAGCAACAGCGCCCGGCCGCCTGGTTCCCGCACAATCAAGCATCCGGCGCCAAGCGACATCAGCATGGCTGCAAGCGAGATTTGATTTGCGGTCACGCCGATTCGCGCCAGCCCATTGACAAGCGGCCGCAGCAGATTTTGAAACCCCGGCTTCAGAGCGTAGATACTCGGCATTTCCTGCTTGCGCCTCGAAAGAGAGTTACTGGAAGAGTGGAGTCATCGGAAGACAATCATGCCCCAATAGAAAGCATAAAGAAGCACCCAAAAAGATCCATGCCCGAGGGCCAGTTGCAACGGCGTCCGCTTAAAGGACCTTCGAAGTAGCGTTGCAACCGCGCCAAACACAGCCCAGACCAGCAGGAATCGTTCACCTCGCGCCGGCGCCGTACCCCACATGAATGCCGTTTTGCCTATAAAACGCGGCGCCTCGACGGCATAGATCTTATAAGGAGTGCCCGACAACGGTCCAAGGAAGACCGCGCCCAGCCCGTGCATCCGATAACTCGCATTGACTTGCGCGAACATCCTTGCGGTCACAAATGGCACGCGCGCAATGGTTTCATGAGCGCTTCCGGGGTCTCGCGAAGCCCAATTGAACAGGAGCATTCCTCCAAGCACGCTGCCCGCGATGGCCGCAACAATGTGCGGCCAGGCACGCCGGGGATTGAGCAGCGCCACCAGAGAGATGATTACATCCGGCACGACAAAGAAGAATGTGCCTTCCGCGAGTCCCCAGAGGAATGCCAACACTATGCCTGGAATCCCCTCGAGCCAAAGGACCCACGAGGGTTGCGGCCGGGAGGCGGAGGGTTGCGCGCCGGCGTTGGCAGTTGAATCGGACATGATCGGTCTTCCGTTCCCCGCCAGTGATTCTAGAATACGATTCGTGCTTCCGCTCTCATTGTTCTCCCGGCCCCCCGGCAACTTTCATTGCGTCCCAGTGGAGAGTCAGCCGATCGAGGTGGCCGGGCACAGCAAGAATAGCGACTCCGATCCGCTCACCGGCAACCGTTTATGCGTCGTCATGTCGAGCTTGTCGAAGTACAAGATTCTCTTTGAGGCCGGCATCTCCGCCCCGCCCGCCCGGCCCGGCCAAGTTGCGGGAAGTGACCGACTGCCGCGGTTTAGAGTAACCTGGCCGGCCATTGCAGCTATTCGTAGCGCAGCGCCACGGAAGGTTCGACGCGCATGGCGGAGCGGGCTGGGATCAGCGTGGCCGCCAGGGCTACGAGGGCCAGCAGCAAGGCGACCCCGGTATACGCAACGGGGTCGTAGGGGCCGACGTTGTAGAGCAGGCTCTTCAACAGTTGCGCAAGGGCCAGCGCCGCCCCCAGTCCCAGGACTCCGCCAAACACGATGAGGCGCACGCCTTCCCCTGCGATCAGCCGCAGAATGTCGAGCCGCGTGGCGCCCAGCGCCATCCGCACTCCAATCTCCTGGGTGCGCTGCGCGGCGACATACGCGATCACGCCGTAGAGCCCGATCACGGCCATCGCCAGGCCGCAGAATGCAAAGAACCCCAAGAGCGCCGTCTCGAAGCGCGGGCGATCGGCAAGTTTGCTCACGTCCTGCGAGAGCCTGCCGATCTCGACCGGCGCTGTGGAGTCCAATTGCGCAATCTGCGACCGGACCCACGCGGAAACAACCGGCGCCGGGACCGCCGTTTCGAGAAGGAAGATGTGATGCTGGTCCCAGTTCTCCGGGTGACGGTTGCTTCTCAGTTCGTAAAACTCCGGTTCGTCCTGGCCGGAGAGGCCGGCGTTCTTCACATCTCCTGCCACTCCAACGACGCGATAAACCGGCCCAGGCACAAAATAGGGTGTAAACGATGCAAGCTCTATATGCTGCCCGACCGGGCTTCCCTGAGGAAACAGGCGAATGGCAAGTTGCTTGCTGAGAATCATGAAGTTGTCGCTCAAGTTTCGCTCTTCCTCAGTAAAGCCCGGCCCATCGAGGATGGGGATCTGGAGAACGCGAAAGTATTCCGGGGTCACCGTCCGCACAACCACGGCCCCACCGATTCCAGCAGGTGTGGGGGGCTTGCCCACGACCTGCATCTCCGCGTAGCGAATTCCGCCGTGCCAGCTATTTGCATCCGGTGGCAGCGAATTGGTCATGCCCACCCCCGTTACGCCGGGCAACCGCCGTAACGCTGCTTCCACGCGAAGATAAAAACTCATGTAGGCCTGGCCCGATGGATAGCGTTCCCAGTTCAATGGAACATGCACTGTGAGCACATCCCGCGTCTGCATTCCTAGACTTTGCCGTTCAAGATTCCAGAAGCTCTTCAAGAGCAGGCTTGCGCTGCAGAGCAGCACCGCGCAGATCGCGATTTGCGCTGCCACCAGGACGCGCCGCAACCGGGCGTGCATGCCCGATTTCGTTTGCCTTGCAACCAGCGCCGTCGCACGCGGCTTCTCCAACGCAGGCATGATCCCGAATAGCGTTGCGCAAAGCAGCGCAACGAGTACCGCGAAAAGAACGATGCGCAAGTCGAGTTGCGCAGTGGCCAGAAACGGAACGCCCGTCGGAGCAATTGCGATGAAAACCCGCAGCAGAATCTCGGCCAGCGCGCACCCGGCCGCGGCTCCCGCAACGGCCAACAGCAACGCCTCTGTAAGCGTCTGGCGGATCAGCCTGCCTCTGCTCGCGCCCAACGCGGAACGCACAGCCAACTCCCTTTCGCGTGCCGCGCCGCGCGCCGAAAACAGACTGGCAACATTGGCACAGGCTATCAGCAAAACCGCAAGCACCGCCCCCAACAGCAGCCAAGCGACCATGTACGCTTCCTGCATCTGGCGGTCGCGAATCGAGCGGACCTGAAGGTGGAAATCCTGGCGGAATTCCGCCGGAATCCAAAGCTGCGTATGTTTGAAAAGCGGCTCAATCTCGGCCTTTGCTTCTTCAACGCTCACGCCGGGCTTCAGCCGCGCAAACGCCCACATCGGAGAGCCGATGCCGCTGTTCACCGTGTGCTGCGCCGCAATGTCCATGGCAGCCGGCTGGACAATGTCCGTCTCCTGCAGCCTGGGCATTTCAAAGTCCTTGGGAAGCACACCCACAATGAGAACCGGGTGGTCGTCGAGGTCGATCGTCTGGTTGAGGACACCTGGGTCGCGGTTGTAGCGGCTCAGCCACAGGCCGTAGGAGATCAGCGCGGCCTTGGGCCCATTCGGCAAGTCTTCTTCGGGCAGGAAATTGCGGCCCAGTGCCGGGGAAAGGCCCAGCGTCGGCAGAAAATTCTGCGCCACTTGCGCGCAGTGCAGGTGCACGGGTTTCGCCTCCGTCAGGTTGCACTCGCTGGTGCCTCGCTCAAAGGTGACAGACTCAAAGGGCTTCTGATTGTCGCGCCACTCGTAGAAGAAACCGCCGAGCGTGAACTCCTGTTTTTCCAGCGATTGCACCAGACCGAAGGACACCAGCCGGTCGTCGTGCGCATAGGGCAGGGGGCGAAAAAGAATCCGGTCCACTACGCTGAAGACCGCCGTGGTGGCGCCAATGCCCAGCGCCAGCGTGGCCATCGCCGTGATGGCAAAGACCGGATTGCGCCGGAAGCCGCGCAGAGCATAGCGCACATCCTGGAGGACCGTGCCCAGCCACCAGCCTGGCCGCTGCCGGTGGCACTGTTCGCGCGTCCGCTCCACCCCGCCGAACTCGACCAGCGCCTGGCGTCGCGCCTCTTCGGCCCCGATGCCTGCGGCCATCTTCGCCGCGGTCGCCTGCTCGACATGAAAACGGATTTCTTCGTCCGGCTCGCCCAGCGGCCGCCGCGAAAACAGAAAGCGCAAGCGGGTCAACAATTCCCCTATCATGCCCGCGCCTCCGGGCCCAGCACCAGGCCGATGGCCGCGGACAGGCGCTGCCAGGCTTCGAGCTCCGTCTCCAACTGCTTTCTGCCCGCGCGCGTCAGCGTATAAAACTTGGCCCGCCGGTTGTTCTCCGAGGTTCCCCAATCGGAGCGAATCCAGCCCTTGTACTCCAGGCGGTAGAGCGCGGGATAGAGCGATCCCTGCCCAATCTGCAATACATCCTTGGTCACCTGCTGGATGCGCTGCGCGACGCCCCAGCCGTGCATCGGCCCCAGGGCCAGCGTGCGCAGAATGAGCAAATCCAGGGTTCCCTGCAAAAGGTCTGCCGATGGCGTCATGTCTCCCCTCGCGGTTCGACAATAGAGTTACGCGCGCTCTTGTCGAATGTCAAGGGAAAAACGCGGGAATGCGGGGCAGCGGGTTTTCGCGCGATCAGAACAGTTCGATGGCCGGCCGGCTATGGTCGTCGCTGGCCGCGCCGCCGGAGAGGGCCAGGTGGGTGACGGTCTGGCTGGCCATACGGTATCTTTTCAGATGGTCCGCCAGCATGGTCTTGAAGGTCGTATCGAGCTTCCCTTCCCAAGCGGGGTCGAGCGGCCGTTCTATCAGGTATTGCAGGTGGTCGCGCATCTCCACCATTGCCTCTTGCACATGCTGCATTCTCTGCCGCATCACGTCCTGGAACTGGATGTGGCCCAGCGCCTGAGACAGGCGGTTGACGCTTTCCTCGTAGTTTGCATCCACTTCGGTGATCACCTCGAGGAGCAGCTTGCTGTTGTTGCTGAAATCCTGCTGCATGGTTTCCAGGTCGGAGATCAGAACCTTCATGACATCGCTGGCCTCGTGCTGTTCAAGCGAAGTCTTGGCCAGACCCAGCTCCTGTTCGACTTTCTTGCAGGTGGAACGGATCTTATCGGCAATGTCGGTGGCTGCCTTGGTGGAAAGCACGGCCAGTTTTCTGACCTCGAAAGCCACCACCGCAAAGCCGCGGCCGGAGTTGCCCGCATGGGCCGCCTCGATCTCCGCGTTGAGCGCCAGCAGGTTGGTTTGTTGAGCGATGGAGGTAATGACCTTGATCAGCGGCGTGAGCGAAGAAATCTCGCCGGCCAAACCCTGGATGCGCTCGAAGTTGTGCGTGAATTCGTGATTCTGCTCCTCCAACTGCATCTCGATCGCGGCGATGATCTGCCGGTTGTTTTCCACCCGGACGCAGGTGCTCTGGGTCAGATCCTTGCCGCTTTGAATCGACCGCGCGATGCTCTCCCTTTGCAGGTTGGCCTTGGCATTCAGGATGGAGATCTGTTCGATCACCTCGACGACTTGGCGCTCGGACTCGGTCAGCGAATCGCCGATCTGACCGTGCATCACGTCGATGTAGGGCTGGGATCCCTCGATGTCGGCCACCAGAACTTTGCGGTTGGCCAGCATGCGCGATATATCCCCGTACTTCAACTGACCGAAAGCCCACATCTCGGAGATGGCGCTGCGGGCCTCCCTGAAGTCGATGATCCCGTAGATGAAACTGGGCAAGAAGATAAGAAGAACGATAAGTCCCGCGAAGCGGAGCCGGTAGGACGCCAAATCCGGCCCCAGGCCATAGGACAGGCAGAGCCAGAGCAGCGCCAAAAGAATGTTTCGGATGGCGGCCTCGCGGGCCAGCCGTTTGCCGATGCGGCGCAGACGCATCTCGCGATCCTGCGCGACCTCGCCGGCCTGGTCCTCGACGGCGCCGGCTTGCCCTGGAGAAACCGCTTCGATTCCCCGATACATCGCAGACGCCATGCGCTTACGCTCCCGGCAACACCTTTTTGATGACTCTGATCAGGTCATCGCCCGAAACCGGCTTGACGATCCAGCCGGTGGCGCCGGCGCGCTTGCCCTCGTCGCGCTTGGCGGTGTCGCTTTCCGTGGTCAGGGTGAGGATGGGGATGAACTTAAGCCCCGGCAACGCTCGCACTTTGCCGATCAACTCGAGGCCCCCCATCACCGGCATGTTGATGTCGGTGAGGATGAGATTGGGCTTCATCCCCGAATTCAACTTGTCGAACGCGGTTTTGCCGTTGTCGGCGGTCTCGACCTCGAAGCCGTTCATGGTCAGGGTGGTCTTGAGGCTCATCACCATGGTGATCGAATCGTCGACAACGAGGACTTTCATTGCCATGCAGGCTCCTCCACGGTTCGGATGGTTGAGCGTTCTCCAGCCAGGAGTGTGGTTCAGGTCGGTCCGGCCCGGCAAATGGCTCCGGCTTGGCCGCCTTCAGCTCAAAGAGCCGCCTGACGGCTCTTGATTTGGCCCAGGGATTTTCCCCTAGGGATTTCCGCCTAGGGATTTTCAAGGAGCCATCGACCAGTTGCCCAATGCCTCGCCGCCCGCCCGAATCAGAAGTACAGCCCGTTCATCGGCAGCCTTTGCCGGAAGGTGAGTGGAATTGCGACTGCCGCGCAGACGGTTGGCGGTAGCAGTGGCGCTCCGCGCCCGGAGAAGATGCGCATTGCTGAAAACCGTGGCCTCCTGGATCGGGGCGTCCTCCAGTTCCCGGTAGCGAAATCACCTTCGTTTCGGCAAATGCAAAGAGAACCCGGCCGTGGCGCTCGATCGGCCCATCTCGTGGATCGACTCCCGGATAGCGTCTTCAGGGTGGGCGCGCCAGGGCAAAAAACGCCGGCGATTAGAAATGGCCAATGAATATTTTCCCGCATCGTACTAAAGAATTGCTCCGTGAAGGCCGATCAAATATGAGTTGGGCGTGGGCAAGCCGATAGGCGTGAGCAAGCTGACACGGCCCCGCAAGGTTCTGGGGGGCCAAAGTCCGATGCAACCGAAGCTGCCAACGCAATCGTGGAATAACTCCTGGCGGCTTGGTCGCCGCCGGCCTCTTCAAACTTTTTCTCACTGAAGCACTCTTCCCCGCTCCCGCCGTGCCTTTTCTCCTCGCTTTGCCGGGAGGAGCGAGGGCGATCGATGGCGGCAGCCGGGAGAACCGCTGGGCGTGCACAAGGAGCATGGCGTGCCGGTAGCTCTGGAACAGAACGATGGACTGAGCCTGATTCGCCTGGAGGGCGCCATCGACATCGGTTGCGCGGCGGAGTTGAAGGGGCTGTTGGTCCAAGCCCTGGGGGGCGGAAAACCGATTGGCGTTTCCCTGGCGGGCGCGACCGATTTGGATGTGACGGCGGTGCAGTTGCTGTGGGCTGCCACGCGCCAGGCAAACGCAGCGGGCGTGGGCTTCGCGCTCGAGGGGCAGGCGCCGGAGCAGGTCTCCGCCGCCCTGGCCGATGCAGGCTTTGAACGGTTTCCGGTGCCTTCTCAAGCCGGATGATCTGACGGATCGTGCAGCAATCAGTTTCAGCCAACGCCGAGCTGTTCAAACAGAGCTTTCGCGAAGAGGGACGCGAGATTCTCGTTGAACTGGAACTGGCGCTGCTGGAGCTGAACGAGAACCACGGCGATATGGAGCTGGTGGGGCGCGTCTTCCGCGGCTTGCACACCATCAAGGGCTCGGGAGCCATGTTCGGCTTCGAGAAGCTGGCCGCCTTTACCCATAACCTGGAGACCGCCTTCGACGGCGTGCGCAACGGCCGGGTTCAAATCGACTCGGAACTTGTCGATCTGACCCTCGCCGCCCTGGACCAGATCCGCGCCATGCTGGAAGACGAGGCCCAGGGAGCCGGCGCGGCCGATCCCGCCGCCTGCGCGGCGATCCTGGACCAGGTGCGGCGGCTGGCAGGAGTGCCGGCAAGCCTCCAGCCTGGGGAGAAGAAGGAACCGGCCGCGGAGCCTCCCGCGGAGGCGGCCACCCCCATCCCCGGCCGCATCCGGGAATGGCAAATTCGCTTTGCGCCCGGCCCCGATCTGATGCGCTCGGGCGCCAACCCGCTGCTGCTGGTGCGCGAACTGCGGCAGATGGGAGAGCTCTCGGTCGTCGCCTCGATGGCGGCGGTTCCGCCCCTCGGCGAGCTGGACCCGGAGCGCTGCTATGTCTGCTGGGAGATGGTTCTGCGCGCCGGGGCGGGCCGCGATGCGATCCGCGATGTGTTCATCTTCGTCGAGGACGCCTGCGAACTGAGCATCGATGCGGTTTCCGAGCCGGCGCGGAGCGGGGCCGAAACGGCTTCCGTGTGCGAGGCGGACCTGACCGCCAAGGCGCTTCAGGACAAGCGGGCCCCGACCCCCGGACGCCGCGTCTACGACACCCCCGACACCGCCTCGAGCCTGCGCGTTCCGGCCGCCAAGCTGGACCAGTTCGTGAACCTGGTGGGCGAGCTGGTGACGGTGCAGGCGCGGCTGAGCGAGATTGCGGCCAGGAGCGACGATCCGGCGGTCGCCGCGGTCTCCGAAGAGATCGAGCGGCTGACCTCGTCGCTGCGCGAAAACTCGATGAACATCCGCATGACGCCGGTTCGCGCCACCTTCGAGAAGTTCCGCCGCCTGGTCCACGATCTGGCCCGCGACCTGGGCAAGAATGTCGAGCTCACCCTGGATGGCGCGGATACGGAACTGGACAAGACGGTCATCGATCAGTTGGGCGACCCGCTGATGCACCTGATCCGCAACAGCATGGATCACGGCATCGAGCCGCCGGAGCTGCGCGCCGCCCGCGGCAAGCGCTCCATCGCCACCATTCATCTTTCCGCGCGGCACGCCGGAGCCAGCGTGCTGATCGTGGTCTCGGACGACGGCGCCGGCATCGACGCCGAGGCGGTCAGGAATCGCGCGGTCGAGAAGGGCCTGGTGGCCGCCGATGCTGCGCTGAGCGAAGCCGAGACCTATGCGCTGCTCTTCCAAGCCGGGTTTTCCACCGCCAAGACGGTCACCGACGTCTCCGGCCGCGGCGTGGGCATGGACGTGGTCCGGCAGCGGGTCGACAGCCTGCGCGGAACCATCGAGGTGGCCAGCAAGGCCGGCTCGGGAACCTCCGTCACCCTGCGTTTGCCGCTCACCCTGGCCATCATCGACGGCCTGCTGGTGCGCGTGGGAGATGCCTGCTTCGTGCTGCCGCTGGCCAACACCCTGGAGTGCATCGAGCTGACCCGGGCCGACCTGGAAGCGGCCAACGGCAGGCACCTGGCCAACGTGCGCGGGGAGCTGATCCCCTACATCCGCCTGCGCGAGAACTTCAACATCCGCACCCAGCCTCCCCAGATCGAGCAGATCATGATCGTCGAAACCGGGGAGGGCCGCTACGGCTTTGTGGTGGACCAGGTGCTGGGGCATTGCCAGACCGTGATCAAGAACCTGGGCCGTGCCTACCGGCAGGTTCAGGTGGTCTCCGGCGCAACCATTCTCGGCAACGGGACGGTGGCGCTGATTCTCGATCCCGACCGGCTGGTGCAGGCCGCGTTGCGGGCCAAGACGCAGGCCGCGCGCGGGCATCCGGGGGCCGCGCCGGGCGGCCGCGGCAAGGACGCCTTGCCGCCCCATGTTCTTCAGGGCATCGTCGGTGGTGGCCAAAAGGCCAGCGCCCGTCAAATAACGAATCAACCGGCTTGAGTTTCCTACTCCTCCCCTTCCGCACGCAGGGGGCAACGGAAGGGCGGGGGAGCGGATTCAAGCCAAAGGGAGGGTGGAATTCATGTCGAATGCATTGGTAAGCGAAAGCCGGAAGTCGCAGGGGGCCGGCAACGGAAACGGCGGGAACGGCCATGGGGACCGGGACCGCGCGAGAGTGAAGACGCAGCCGTCCGAGGACGACTCGATGCTGGTCCTGGACGAGATCATGCGCCTGGTGGACGCGTCCAAGGACGGACAACTCAACGAGCGCGCCAAGGCGACGCTGTTCAACGGCGTCCATCGCGAGATGCTGCAGGGCGTCAACGAGATGCTGGATGCGATCCTTCTGCCTATTGGCGAGGGCAATCGCGTTCTGGCCCAGATCTCCTCGGGCAAGATCGACGAGCTGATTACCCAGAACTACAAGGGCGACCACGAGAAGATGAAGGTCGCCGTCAACAATGTGGCGGTGGTGGTTCAGGGTCTGCAAAAGGAACTTGCGCGCCTTGTCGAGGCCTCGCGGGAAGGGCAGCTTTCCGACCGCGGCAAGCCGGAGCAGTTCCAGGGCGCTTACGCCGAGATCGTCCGCGGCATCAACGTCATGCTGGATGCGATATTGCTGCCCATCGGCGAGGGCAACCGCATTCTTGGGCAGGTTTCCAACGGCAAGATCGACGAGCTGATCGCCGCAACCTACAAGGGCGATCACGAGAAGATGAAGGTAGCCATCAACAGCGTTGCCCTGGTGCTGCAGGATCTGCATAAGGAGTTGGCGAGGCTGACCGAAGCCTCGAACGCCGGCAAGCTGACCGAGCGCGGACACCACGATCAGTTCCGCGGCGCCTACGCGGAGATCGTTCGCGGCGTAAACGCCATTCTGGATGCGGTGATCGGCCCGCTGAATGTGTCCGCCAAGTACGTGGACCTGATCAGCAAGGGCGATATTCCCGCGCAGATCACCGACACCTACTACGGCGAGTTCAACAACATCAAGAACAACCTCAACACCTTGATCGCGGCCATGAACGACATCACCGCGGCGGCCGAGGAGGTGGCCAACGGCAACCTGACGGTGGAGCTGCACGAGCGTTCCGCGCAGGACAAGCTGATGCAGGCGCTGGCTTCGATGGTCAGCGGGTTGACGCGGACGGTCTCCGATATCCGGGGGATTGCCGGGGAGGTGGCGGCTGCCAGCCAGTCCATCTCGACGGCCTCGATCCAGGTGTCGAAGGGCGCCAGCGCGCAGGCGGCGGCGGCCGAGGAGGCTTCTTCCTCGATGGAGGAGATGGTTTCCAACATCAAGCAGAACGCCGACAACGCGCAGCAGACCGACAAGATCGCCAACAAGAGCGCCAAGGACGCGCAGGAGAGCGGCAAGAGCGTGCTGGAGGCGGTATCCGCGATGAAGGAGATCGCCAACAAGATCTCGATCATCGAGGAGATTGCGCGCCAGACCAACCTGCTGGCGCTCAACGCGGCCATCGAGGCAGCGCGCGCCGGAGAGCATGGCAAGGGGTTTGCCGTGGTCGCGGCCGAGGTGCGCAAGCTCGCCGAACGCAGCCAGAAGGCGGCCGCCGAGATCAACCAGCTCTCCGCCAATACGCTGAAGGTATCGGAGAAGTCCGGCGAAATGCTGGACAAGCTGGTGCCCGACATTCAGCGCACCGCGGAACTGGTGCAGGAAATCACCGCGGCCAGCAAGGAGCAGGACACCGGCGCCGAGCAGATCAACAAGGCGCTGCAGCAGTTGGAGCAGGTGATCCAGCAGAACGCTTCGGCTTCCGAGGAGATGGCCTCGACGACCGAGGAGTTGACCGGGCAGTCCGATCAGCTGGTCAGCGCGCTGGGCTTCTTCCACACCGGAGACGAAAACGGCGCTTCGGCGCGGAGGGGCGCAAAGGCCGCCAAGCCGGGGCCGGCCCCGCCGCAAAGGGCGGTCAAGCCGGTCGGCCACAGTGCGGCTTCCGGCGTGAAAAGCGGCGCCAAGGGCGGAGTCAGTCTCCGGCTCAAAGACAAACACGACGACCTTGACGGGGAGTTCGAACGCTACTGACCGGTCGGGCGCGGCCCGTCTTCGGTCCGCGCCCCGTCTTCAGGATGAGAAAGGAGTTGAAGTATGAGTGTTAGCGAAATCACGGAGACGCGCCAGTATCTGACCTTCAAGCTCGGCAACGAGGTCTTCGCCACCGAGGTTGCGAAGGTGAGAGAAGTGCTCGACCTCACCACCATCACGGAAATCCCCCGGACGCCCGATTTCATGGCCGGGGTCATCAATCTTCGCGGCAGCGTGGTGCCGGTCGTCGATCTCAGGCTATGCTTCGAGATGTCGAAGACCGTCAGCACCCGCAACACCTGCATCGTTGTAGTCGAGGTGTTGCTGGACAACGAATCGACCGTCATCGGCGCGCTTGCCGATTCGGTCGAGGAAGTTATCGACCTGGAGCCGGATCAGATCGAGCCGGCCCCCCGCATCGGAACCCAGATACGGACCGACTTCATCAAGGGGATGGGCAAGCGCGATACCCAGTTCATCATGATTCTGGATATCGATCGTGTTTTCTCCGCCGAGGAACTGTCCGCGGTGCGCGGGCAGGAGAACGGCAAACAGTTGATGGAAGCGGCAGCGTAAGGGGGAGAATGGGGCGGACAAAAGACCGCCCCATTCACATCATGACGATACGGGACGAGAGTATCTCCGGCCGGGATTACACGCGGCTTTGCGATCTGATCTACGCAGAGGCGGGCATTCACCTGGGCTCGGGGAAAAAGACGATGCTCGAGGTGCGAATCAAGCGCCGGCTGAAGGAGCTCGACCTGGGCTCTTACGGCGACTACTGCGATTACCTGTTCGGACGCCAGGGGCGAGAGAAAGAACTGGTCAACCTGATCGACGTGGTGACCACCAACAAGACGGACTTCTTCCGCGAGCCGCGGCATTTCGACTTTCTGGCCCAGACGGCGCTGCCGGAGTGGACCTCGTGCAATTCGAATGGGCGGCCGCTGCTGGTGTGGAGCGCGGGCTGCTCGACGGGCGAGGAGCCATACACGCTGGCGATAGTGATGAGCGAGTATGCGCTGACCCATCCCGGCTTCCGCTTCAGGATTCTGGCCACCGACATCTCGACCACCGTGCTGGCCAGGGCCGAACTGGGCGTTTACAGCAACGAAGTCATTGGCCCGGTTCCGGCCGGGCTCAAGGCGAAGTACTTCCTGCGCAGCCGCGATCGGGCCAGCAACCGCGCCCGGGTGGCGCCGGAATTGCGCCAACTGGTCGAGTTTCGCCGCTTGAATTTTATGGATGCCGACTACGGCATCTCGGAAAAGGCGGACGCGATATTCTGCCGCAACGTGATCATCTACTTCGATCGGCCCACCCAGGAGCGCATTCTCGGCAAGCTCTCCAGCTATCTCTTGCCGGGAGGCTACCTGTTTGTGGGCCATGCCGAGTCGCTGCACGATATGGATCTGCCGCTGACCCCGGTGGCTCCGGCTCTCTATCGGAGGATCGATGCCGGAGACTGATTCAATTCTGCCAGAGGTGCACGTGCAGCCGGGGGAATCGCTTCTGGTCACGAAACCGACGATCATGCGGACCCTGCTTGGCTCCTGCGTCGGAATTGCCTTTCTGATTCCCCGGCTGGGCATCGGCGCGCTTTGTCATCCCATGCTGCCCAGTTGCCCGGTCAAGGGTTCCGCGAGATTGAGTCCGGCCGCCGGCCGCCGCTACGTGGACTTCGCCATTCGCGATCTTGCCCGGCAGTTCGATGCGCTTGGAGCGCGGCGCGGCGAAGTGCGGGTAAAACTCTTCGGAGGCGGCGACGTGCTGCTGGTGACCAATGAGGCGTCCCGGCCCACGGTGGGCAGATTGAATTGCGAGGCGGCGCTCCGGGTGCTTGAGGAGGAAGGCTTTGACGTGGCTGCATCCTCGTTGGGAGGCGATTGCGGCGTCAACATTCAGTTCCACACCGGGACGGGGGAAGTGCTGCTCAAGCGGCACTCCTGAACCGGTTTCTGCGCGGCAAGACCGGCGGACACCGGCGCCGTCGAGATAGGTTGCTGCAGCGGATGTGAGCAACGGGAGCGGACTCATGAGCAGCGAAAAGATTCGCGTACTGATCGTGGACGACTCGGCCGTGGTTCGCCAGACTCTCAAGGAAGTCCTTTCCTCGGACCCGGACATCGAGGTCATTGCGACTGCCGGAGATCCCTTTGTGGCCGCGGAACGGATTGCCGAGCAAGTGCCCGACGTCATCACGCTGGATATCGAAATGCCGCGCATGGATGGGCTGACCTTTCTCAAAAAGCTCATGAGCCAGCATCCGATCCCGGTGGTGATATGTTCCAGCCTAGCCGGGGAAGGCACCCAAAGCGCCTTCAAGGCCCTGGAATACGGCGCGGTGGAAATTGTCACCAAGCCCCGCCTGGGAACCAAACAGTTTATCGAGGAATCGCGCATCGCCCTGTGCGACGCGGTAAAGGCCGCGGCCGCCACCAAGCTGCGCATCCTCCGGCCCAGTCATACGGTCGAGCCCAAGCTCACCGCCGACGCCATTCTCTCTCCCGCCACCCACGCCATGGCCGAGACAACCGAGAAGGTGGTCGCGATCGGCGCCTCGACAGGCGGCACGGAGGCGCTGAAGACCGTGCTCGAGATGCTCCCCGCCGATACCCCCGGCATCGTGATCGTGCAGCACATGCCGGAACTGTTCACGCGCGCATTCGCCAACCGCCTTGACGGACTATGCGCCATTACCGTCAAGGAGGCCGAGACCAACGACACCGTGATTCGCGGGCGCGCGCTGATTGCTCCGGGCAATCATCACCTGCTGCTCAAGCGCAGCGGAGCCCGCTATTATGTGGAGATCAAGGACGGTCCGCTGGTCTGCCGCCACCGTCCGTCGGTGGATGTGCTGTTCCGCTCGGCGGCACGCTACGCCGGTCAAAACGCGGTGGGCATCATCCTCACCGGCATGGGCGACGATGGCGCGCGCGGGATGCTGGAGATGAAGCTGGCCGGCGCCAAGACCGTCGCCCAGGATGAGGCCACCTGCGTGGTCTTCGGCATGCCCAAGGAGGCCATCAAGCTCGGCGGCGTGGACAAGGTCCTGCCCTTGCGCTCCGTGGCTGGGGCCATCTTCTCGGCCTAGCGCAGCCCTCCGATTCAAGTGCCCAAATAAGAGCCGTGCAAGGCGGCAGTGCTTCCGCTGTGCGGCGATTGCGGAACCGCTCGAGCCGCGCTGCCTATGCCGCTGCTTGCACCTTGTCGCGCCCCCAGGAACTAAACCAGCTGATAGAGCTTCATCTGGCGGAGCAGTTCTCCCAGATCGATCGGCTTCATCAGGTAGGCGTCGCACAGCTCCTTGAAGCACAGAATTACTTCCTTCACCTCTTCCACCGTCGTGGTCATGACGATCTTGACGCCGCAGGTGGATTGAATCCCCGATTCTTCCTCGAGGGCGCGTATCCGCCGCACCGCCTCGCGGCCGTCCATTTCGGGCATCATGATGTCCATGCAGATCAGATCGTATCGCTGGCGCGCCTCGATGGCGGCGCAAAAGGCTTCCACGGCTTCCCTGCCGTTAACCGCGATATGGCATTCCCCATAGCGGGCGAGGAAAGTCTGCAGCACCAGCCGGCAGGTGAAGTCGTCTTCGACCAGCAGGATGCGCAGACGCGGGCCGCCGGGGTGCGCGGGCGAGGCCGCCGGCGCGCCGCTCTTGCGGATGGGGTCCTGGTGCTCCGCGTAGAGCGCCCCCAGTTCGGCCGCCAATTCGGCGATGTCGGCCTGGTTGCTTGTTTCCGGGGTCTGGATCAACTCGTTCAAGCGGTCGATGGCGCGCAACAGAACGGCAATGCGGTCCGGCGTGGCGACCTTCTTCCGGGAGCGGATCAGAGACAGCAGGTTTTCCGTCTGTTGCGCCAGATCGCCGATCTTGGTCAGATCGAAGAGGCACGATCCTCCCTTGATCGAATGCACGGCCCGAAAGACGCGGTCCACCCGTTCCTCGTCGATCTCCGCGCCTTCCTCTTCCATGGCCAGAAGGTCCGTTTCCACCGCCGACAATTGCTCTCCGGACTCGGTCAGGTAGTCAATTACCAAATCGTCGTCAAGTTTGAACATCGCTCATCTCCTCAATGCCGGAATCGTCATTTGCTTTTGCAACCCAACCCTCGCGCTCCACCACGGTTTCGAAAATCTCGAATTCGCCGTCCGCGCGGAGCAGAAGTTCGCCGCAATTCTCCAGTTGGCCGTCGCCGGCGGCCGCTTCCATTGCCTGTGCGACCGCGCCCAGCGCATTCGCCGCCACGGTGGCCGCCCCGCCCTTCAGCGTGTGCGCCAGCAACCGCGCGCCGGCCGCGTCTCCCTCATCGAGCCGGGCGCGCAACTGCTGCAATCGAGACGGGGCATCCTCAAGAAAACCTCTGACCGCGGCGCCGGCCAGTTGCCTGTCTCCCATCACCCGGCGCAGCAGCGATTCCCCATCGAAGACGGCGCTGTCCGATTCCACCGCGGGCTCTTCGAGCACGCCGGACCCATCCTCCGCGCCCGATCCATCGATCCATCGGGCAAGCACCGCGCCCAGTTGCCGCAGTTCCACCGGCTTGGCAAGATAGTCGTCCATCCCCGCGCGCAGGCATCGCTCCCGGTCCTCCGGCATGGCGCTGGCGGTGAGGGCGACGATGGGAATCCGCGGGTGATCCGAGCCACGGATGCTGCGCGTGGCTTCATAGCCGTCCATTACCGGCATCTCGCAGTCCATAAGCACCAGATCGTATCCTCCGCGCATCACCGCTTCAACGGCCTCCGCGCCGTTGAGCACGGCCTCGGCGCTGTATTTCAGGCAGTTCAGTTCCGCAAGAATCACCAACCGGTTGGTGGAGTTGTCCTCCGCTACCAGAATCCGCTCCCCATGCCCGATTTGCAACGCCTCGGAGTCTTCCTCCGGCCGCGCCGCCATGGGCTGGTGCTCGTCGAGGGGCACGCGATCGAGCACCGCCGTGAACCAGAAGGTCGAGCCCTCGCCTTCCCGGCTGCTCACCCCGATCTCGCCTCCCATCATCTCCACAAGCTGTTTGGAAATGGACAACCCCAGCCCCGAGCCGCCAAATCTGCGCGTGGTCGAGGCGTCGGCCTGGACAAAGGGCGAGAACAGCGGCGGAATCTCCTCGGGACGGATGCCGATCCCGGTATCGGTGATCGCGAAACGGAGGGTCGCCGCGTCGCCGGAGTCGTCCACCCGGTCCACATAGAGCGACACCTCGCCGTGCCCGGTAAACTTGACGGCATTCCCGCATAGATTGTTCAGTACCTGGTAAATTCGGTGCGCATCGCCGATCAACACCGCCGGGACCTTCGGCGATACGTGCGAGTGGATTTCGATTCCCTTGGCGGTTGCCTGAGCCTGCAGCAGCAGGGTGACATCCGCGGCAATCTGCCGCACATCCAGGTTGCGCTTCTCCAGCGTCATCTTCCCCGCTTCGATCTTGCAAAGGTCGAGGATGTTGTCGATCAGGGCCAGCAGGCTCCGCCCGCTGGTCTGGGCCACCTCGACGTACCGCCGCTGCTCGGGAGCGAGGTCGGTCTCCAGAAGAAGCTGATTCATGCCGATGACGCCATTCATCGGGGTGCGGATCTCGTGGCTCATGTTGGCCAGGAAGCGGCTCTTGGCGCGATTGGCCGCGTCGGCGCGTTCCTGGGCGCAAATCAACTCCGTCTCGTGGCGCTTTCGCTCGGTGATGTCCCGGATGAACCAGGCGCGCCCCAGGAACCTGCCGTCTTCATTCAGCAAGCTGGTCGAGTAGCGCTCCAGCGTCCGGCCGTCCTTCAATTCCAATTCGCATTGTTCGTTCTTGTCCGGATCGTCGCAGAGCGGCTTGGTTAGCTTCAAGTAGGAGTCCGGATCCTTCACCCGCTCCAGCACCTCCGCCAGGATCAGCTTAATCCCGCCGCCCTCCGGAGCCTCCAGCAGAGGACTCGCAATCAGGGAGGGAGGAACCCGCCAGATGTCGAAGAACCTCTGGTTGTGCGAAAGGACATTTCCCTGGCAGTCCCCGACAAGAACTCCGTCCAGCGATACCTCATGGATGGTGCGAATGAGGGAGTGCTGGAACTCGCGCGCCCGCTCGTCTTGCTTGCGTTCGGTAATGTCGCGGAAGAACCACGCGCGCGCCAGGGACCTTCCATCTTCGCTCCGCAGGCTGTTGGAATAGCGTTCCAGTGTCCGGCCGTCCTTCAATTCCAATTCGCACTGGTCGTTTGTGTCTGGATTGGCGTAGAGCTCTCGAATCCGCTTCAAGTGGCCCTTCGGGTCTTTGACGCGCTCTTGGCAAGCCGACAAGAGAAATTGAATCGGCCCATTCGCGGTGCCGAGCAAAGGACTCGGAATCTCCGCGGAGGGAATCCGCCAGACCTCGAAGAACCTTTGGTTATGGGAAAGGATATTCCCCTCGCCGTCAATGACAATCACCCCGTTCAGCGACACCTCATGGATGGTGCGAATGAGGGAGTGTTGAAATTCGCGCTCTTGCCGGGCCTGCTCGCGCTCGGTGATATCCGCGCACAGGCCGATGTGCCCCATCCACTCTCCGTTCAACCCGAGCCGCGGCTGCGCGTTCACGCCCAGCAGCCGCCACTGGCCGTCTGCCCGCCGCGCGCGTACTTCGTCCCGGAATCCCGTGTGGTCGCGCACCGTGACCGCGAAGGCCGCCAGGTACGCGGGCGCATCCTCGGGGTGAAACAGCAACTGCCACCGGCCCTCTTGAAGCTCTTCGCGGGTGTTGCCGAAGAACTCCCGAAACGCCCGGTTGACGAACTCGACCGTCCCATCCGCGCCCGTTACCCACATGATCGACGGAAAACTGTCGGCCATGTTGCGGAAGCGTTCCTCGCTCTCCCGCAGCGCCGCCTCCGCCCGCTTGCGCTCGGTGATGTCTTCCGCATGGACGACGGCGCAAAGCGGGCTGCCGTCGCCGGCTCGCAACAACGAAATCCTGATCTGGGTCGAAACTGCGGTCCCATTCCGGTGAACGAAACGGCCTTCCACCTGGGTTCTGCCTTGCCCGCCCTTCCACAATCTCTCCCTGTTTTGGAGGGCTGCCGCCCGATCGTCGGGGTGGACGAACTCCGGCCAGGTCCTGGCCAGCAGTTCCTCCTCGGAGTATCCCAGCATCCGGCAAAACGCCGCATTGACCCGCAGAAGCCGTGCCTCCGGTCCGGACAGGAACATGCCCACGGGCGCTTGTTCAAAGACCTCGCGGAAGCGCTCTTCGCTCTCCCGGAGTTTCCTTTCCATCCGCAAGCGCTGGCCGATGCCGCGCGCAATGCCCGAGGTTCCAACCACCTCCCCGTTCAAATTCCGGACAGGAAAGATCGAGAACGAGACGTCAACCCCGCGTCCATCCTTCCCTTTGAGAACCGCATCGAAAGTGTCGATGGTTTCTCCCCTGGCGCAGGTTTCGAGTATCTCGGCATATCTTTCCGCGCGCCCCGGCATGGCGAGAATGGAGATGTTCCTCCCCACCGCTTCCTCGCGCGTATAGCCGAGCAGCGCCTCGGCCCCCCGGTTCCAATTGACAATGGTTCCATCCAGTTTCAGGGAACTGATCGCGTCTTCCGAGGACTCGACGATCGACGCCAGCAATGACCGGGCTTGTTCGGACTCATGGCGCTGGGTGATGTCGCGGAGAATGGCGGACATGGCCACTACCTCGCCCGCGGAATTCTTGATCGGCGATCCGGTTACGGATACCTGCATTCTCGATCCGTCTTTGCGAAGGCATAGACTCTGGTACTGGGAGACAGTCATGCCCTGCAATTGCGGACCGGTAAAACCCGCCAGGTCGTCCAGCCGCTCCGGCGCCATCAGCATGGACACGTGCTTCCCCATCGCCTCGCCGGCCGAATAGCCAAACACCGCTTCCGCGCCCAGGTTCCAGGCGTCGATGACTCCCGCCGGAGTGGTGGCAATGATGGCGTCCTCGGAGTGTTCCACAATCGAGGCCAGGTACGCCTGCGCCGCCTCCAGCGCCCGCTTTCCGGTCACGTCGCGCTTGATGGCGATGTAGCCCGTGGTTGCGCCATGCGCGTCGAGAACCGGCGCAACCCGCATCTCCTCCTCGAAGAGCGTGCCATCCTTGCGCCGGTTGCACAGCTCTCCGTGCCACACCCGGCCGGACCGGATGGCGCCCCATAGCTCTTTGTAGAATGCGGCAGACTGACGCCCGGACTTGAGCAGCCTGGGGTTCTGCCCGACGGCTTCCTCCCTCGAGTACCCGGTCATTGCCGTAAATGCCGGATTCACATACTGGATGGTCCCGCGCGTGTCGGTCAGCACGATGGCGTCGGCTGCCTGTTCGACGGCCGCAACCAGACCGGCTTGCCCGATCGCTCCTTCCAAACTAAACACACTTCCCCCAAGGCCAGGATTTGTTCTCAACCTTCTTTATCGGCCAGCTTTCGGTTTTATCGACGGTCTTGAGACTCAATCCGCGTGCCTGGCGCCGATTTGTCCGCAAGCATCTCCGCGCATGCCCAGGGAAACCGTTAGAACGCGCCAACAAGGGCCATGCGGCTGGGCACGCCGGTTTCCGGCTTGAGAAATTGCCGGCCCGCCTATGGCTGCGCCTTTGCCCGGCATCGGGGAGATTTCAATAGCAGGCTGGGTCCGGTTTCGCGGCCGAGGGCCGGGGATTTGGGGAATCCGATTTGCGCTGGCGGAAACCTTTGCTGGAACGGGTACACTGTCCACGAGAAGGAGACCTTACCATGCAGACGCGGATTCAGGGAACGACCATGCCGGTTTTGGATGTGTTGCTTGACCCCAACGAGAGCGTGTATTCCGAGAGCGGGGAGTTGTCCTGGATGACGGCTTCGATTCAGATGACGACGCACACGCAAATGGGCGGGGGCGGAGGGCTGTTTGGGGTATTGAAGCGGGTGGCCGGGGGCGGAAGCCTGTTCATGACCGAGTACCGGGCCTACCAGTATCCCGGCGAGGTGAGCTTTGCGACCAAGGTTCCGGGACACATTGTGCCGGTCGAGGTGGGGCCGGGGGCCGAGTTCATGGTGCACCGGCACGGGTTCCTGTGCGCCACCGATGGAGTGACGATCGGGGTGGGGTTCCAGCAGTCGCTGGGCGCGGGCATCTTTGGCGGAGACGGGTTCCTGCTGCAGAGGGTAGCCGGGCAGGGAACGGCTTGGCTGGAGTTGAGCGGGGAGCTGATTGTGAAGGACTTGGCGCCGGGCGAGGTGCTGCGCGTGCATCCTGGCCATGTAGGGGCATTCCAGGCGTCGGTCGGGTTCCAGATCACCATGGTTCCGGGACTCAAGAACATGATCTTCGGCGGGGATGGGATCTTTCTGGCGGTGATGCAGGGGCCGGGGCGCATCTGGCTGCAGACCCTGCCGATTTCGCGGCTGGCGCACCAGATCGGCGAGTACCTGCCCAGGGGGGAGAGCCGCTCGGCTCCGGCGGCGGCCGTGGGCGGAGGCCTGCTGGGAGGGATTGTGGGCTCGATACTGGGCGGCGACCAGTAAGACAGCGGTTAGTGGTCAGTTTAGTGGTCAGTGGTAAGTGGTTAGTGGTCAGCGGTCAGTGGCTATCTCATAAACCGGCTTTGTAACAGGGCACGACTTCAGTCGTGCCGCAAAAAGCCGCAAAGGGAGGGGGCTTTAGCCCCCGAGGGAAGGTTTTCAGCAATGTAAACTTTCACCACGGGCTATTAGGCGCAAAGACCAAGAAGCGCCCAAGGCGGGGACATCCGGTGGCGGGTCGGCGAGTTAGAGAGTTATCGGGGATAGGCGAGCGAGACTAAGTTATGGCTGAGTTGGGAGAAACACCGCGCAGTCTGCGCAGCGACATCGTGTTTACCTTCGCGCTGGGGCTGGCTTGCTATGTGGCGTGGCTGGTGCGCGAGGTGCTGGTGCTGCTTTATGTCAGCGCGCTCTTCGCGGTGGTGCTGAGCCCGGTTGTGGGTTTTACCGCGCGTCTGCGGATTGGCCGGTGGCGGCCGTTCCGGGGCTCCGCGATCTTCTTCCTGCTGCTGGCCATGGCCGCCGCGCTGACCGCCTTCGGCTTTCTGGCTCTGCCGCCGGTGATCCGGGATTTGCAGGCGTTCAGCGGGGAGATGCCGGCGCGCTTGCCCGGTCTCCTGGAGAGATTGAAGCAAGTTCCCTTCGCAGACCGCATGGATACCGCGGACATCGGTTCGCAACTTCAGGGTTTTGCCAGCCATGCGGCGACTTATGTGCTGCTTTCCATCCGGGATTGGGCCGGGAAGTTATTCGACTTGGTCATGGGCTTCATTCTTACTGTCTATTTCATTTTGGAGGGGGACGGCGCCTACCGGTGGTTTCTTTCTTTCTTTCATGGCCAAGGGCGGGACCGGCTGGATAAGACGCTGCGGCGGGCGGAGGTCCGGATGGGCAAGTGGCTGCTGGGTCAAGGCAGCCTGATGCTGATTCTGGGAGTTACCAGCACCATCGTCTATCTTTCCCTCGGGGTTCGCTATGCTTATGCGCTGGGAGTATTGACCGGCCTGTTGAATATCGTCCCGGTGCTTGGCGCGGCGCTCTGCGTGGGGCTGGCGTTGCTGGTGGCGGCGATCGACTCGTGGGGCCGGGTGCTGGGCGTGGCGATCTTCTACGCAATCTATTTGCAGTTAGAGAATTCGTATCTTACCCCGCGGATCATGAAGAACAGCGTGGACTTGCCGGGCTTGGCTATCCTTGTCGCGCTGCTGCTGGGCTCCGCGCTGGAGGGGCCGGTGGGCGCCATGGTCTCGGTTCCGACGGCGGTGCTGGCGGCAGTGCTGGTGGACGAGTATCTGCTTGGGAAAGAGGGGAACAGAGAAGTGAGCGAGCCGGCGAGTTAGCAAGCCCCAAGTCTCAATCGTGGAGTGAAGCTCTCGGCAAGAAACTAAACACAGATGAACCTATCGCCCTTAAGTCGCGACAGAACCGCGCCGAAGGTTAGGCGCCCAGGTTTGTGCTGTGGGCGCCGGCCTAATTCCCGGCGTGGATGGCGGCGGTTACCGCTGCCTTCATGACGCCACAGTTGGAGAGAAAACGGATCAAGTTGGCGGTAAGCGGTTCGGAGCTGTGCTCTCCCACCTTTTCGCCAGTCAAAAGGCCAAAGGATGGGGCGCGGGGAGTTTGCGGTTGGGCAAGGGATGTGCTCGCCATTTTCAGTTCGCCGGAGCCCTGGGCGTCGAGGATGAGGGCGGTCAGTTGGCGCGCCAGCGGGAGCGGAAAGCTCTCCGCGACGAAGACTAACTTGCCGCGGGTGGTGATGAGGACCGGGCCCTCGGTGGTGGTGAAGATCTCCTCCAGGTCTTGCGTGCTTGCCGGTGGCGCGGGGCCGGAAGGTGGTTGGAGTTTTGGGCTCCTCGCCCAGGTCCCGGACCCCGGATCTCCACCCCGCGGACCAAGACCTGTCCGCGGGGACCCCGGATCTCCACCCCGCGGACCAAGACCTGTCCGCGGGGACCCCGGACCTGCGGCGCCCGCGGATTGGTTTTCGTTGACGGCTATTTGCTTGAGTCCGGAGTATTTGCGGCCGAGGTTGTCGGAGTATAGCTGGGCGAAGGCCTGGGCGGAGGCATGGTTCTTCCAGACCGAGAGGTAGAAGAGGGCAAGGGAGCCGGTGCCTGACTTCTGGATTGGCGTTTGGGGGGCGAGGAGCTGGCCGGCCCAGTAGATTCCCCCATCCCAGGCGGGGGTCAGGTCGCGGGCCGTCGAGTCGCCGCCGTAGAGCTCGGCGAGGATGTGCAGGTCGAGTTGGCCGACCTGGCCGATGTCGTAGGGCATGTAGAGCTTGTCGACCAGGGGATGGATGTCGGGCAGCAGCGGGATGGCAGGGACGCGGCGGCGCTCGTACTCGCGGGGGTTGATGATCTCCCAGGTGGAGGTCGGGGGGCGGTCCATGGCGCCGGCAAAGGCGGCTTCGCGGCCGTTGTCCATCCACAGGTCCTGCTCGAAGCTGAGGCCCTCGCGATAGGGGAAGATGAGCGACTCGGAAAGCAGCAGCGGGGCGCGGGCGAGGACCGGGGAGTCGGAGGCGCCGGCCATCTGCTGCTTGACGAACTCGGAGACCTCGGGGTCCTTGATGAGGCTCTTGCCGAGGGGCTTGAGGATGTAGTCCATCATGACGGCGGTGGCCTGGCCCTCGACGACGGCGTCGCGGGCGGTGTCAAGCTCGTCCTTGGCCAGGTGGTCGGTGTCGCCGTCGGAGTCTATGGAGACGTCGTCGGGGGTCTGGCCATTCCACTTCTCGAGGTCGGTGTGCTGGTCCTGGAGGGCGTGGGTCAGCTCGTGGGCAAGGACCGGCTTCTGCTCCTCAACGTCAACCCAGTCGAGAAGGTTGACGGTCTTGGTTTTGGAGTCGTAGTAGGCTTCGATCTGCTCATCGAGGAGTGCAAGGAGAAAGGGCTGAAGAGCGAAGTCGCGATCGAGGAGTCCGAATTTCTTGAGGACGATTTCATCGCGCTGCAGGCGCTTGGCGCCTTCGTCCTCTTGGAACTTCTGCTTGAGGTAGGCTTCGACGTCGGCGCGGGTGGTGAGCTGGCGCTTGACGGTGCTCTTGATGGGCAGGCCGGTCTCTTCCGAGGAGAATTTGAGCAGATCGTCGACCAGGGAGAAGAGCCGGATAGCCTGGGCGGGGGTGATGCGGGTCTGGGCCTGAGGCTGGGAGCGGGCATGATCCGAGGCCTGAATTGGCGGGGCGGTGGGCGGGCTGGCCGGCTGCTGCTTTTGGGCAGCGCAGCCGGTGAGACACAGCGCCGCTGCCATCGTCCAGAGCGCGGTGCCTCGTTGCCAACTCCTTCCGGCCACTCCATGCTGCTTGCTCATCGGATTCCTTCCGCCGCTCTGGCCTAAGGGGCCGGGGGCGTGTACATCTTCTACCAAGGCTATAATCAGGATGCGGTGCGGGGCGAGAATTCGACTGGAAAAGTCGCGCCGGCACCGCAGAAAAGTCTCCCTATGACCGAAACAGACGTTGCTTTGACGACGCCGGCCACTCCTTTGGCTGTGCTGCTTGAAACCGCGGCCAAGCCGCATGCAAATGGTGTTTACCGCGGGGCGCTGAGCCCACAGGAGTTTGACGCGCCAGGGATGGAAATAGCGGCGCTGGCCGCCGAGGCCGCGGTTCACGACCTGGGCTGGATGCGGCGGGTGGCGGTGCGCGGCGAAGACCGGTTCCGCTGGCTGAGCGGGATGGTGACCAACGCGGTGAATGAGTTGGGCCATAACACCGGCGCGTGGAACCTGGTGCTGAATGCGCAGGGGCGGATTCAGGGCGATCTGCACGTTTGGCGCGAGCGCGACGATCTGGAGCTGGTGTTTGCCGCCGATCAGTATGAGAAGCTGATCGAACACCTGGAACGGTTCATCGTCATGGACGATGTCGAGCTGGCTACACTGAGCGGGGAGACGGCCCTGGGGCTCAGGGGACCGCTGGCCGATGAGGTGCTGGCGCGACTGAGCCTGCCGGCGCTTTCCGAGGCGATGACCTCGATCCGCATGGAGTGGAATGGGCTGAATTTGCGGATCGTGCGCGTGTATGGCGCACTGGGGCTGAATTATGAGCTTTGGGCTCCGGAGGCAGGCGTGGAGAAGCTGTGGACCTGTCTTTGCGCGGCCGGGGCGGCGCCGGTGGGCACCAGGTCGGTGGAGAAGTGGCGGATTGCGGAAGGCATTCCGGCGTACGGAATCGACATGGGCGAGCGGGATTTGGCGCAGGAAACCTCGCAGATGCGGGCCTTGCATTTCAGCAAGGGCTGCTACCTGGGACAGGAGGTTGTGGAGCGGATCCGGTCGCGGGGAAACGTTCACCGGCGTCTGCGTCAACTGGAGCTGACCGGGCCGCCGCCGGTTACCGGCGCGGAGTTGACCATGGAGGATGGGACGGCGGCCGGAAAGATTACCAGCGCCGCCGAGCTCGAACTGGCTGCGGGCCGGCGGGTCTTTGCGCTGGGGATGATTCGCGCAGAAGCGGAGTTGAAGAAGGCGCCTTTGCTGTATGCGGGCGGGACGGCGCGGATTCTGGACGGGCCAGGATTGGTTCGGGGGAGTGGGCGGAGTTAGCAAGTCAGCGGGTTGAGAATCCCAGGTCCCAATAGCGGGACCATTCGGCTCCGCTGAGTGCAGGCTCAGGAGCGCCCGAAGAGTTAGTAAGTAGCAAGCCGGTGAGTTAGACATTGAGCTAGATGGATTGGGAATAGGGAGATATGAGCGAAACTCCGAAGTTCGAAGTGATTGACCGCCGCAAGATCAAGGCCCAGGAAGAACAAGGGAGTGCGGCAGTGGTTGCGCAGGAGCCTGAGCCGGTTGCGCCGGCGGACGGCCCCACGGAGAAAGACCTGCCTGTCCACCACGTGTCCGCGGGGACCCCGGCCACGGGCGGAGGGCCGCGGCTGGTGGTGAACGAGAGCAGGCGTGGCACTGAGCCGATGGAGGACGCAGGGGCGGCGGAGGTTCCCGAGGAACTGCCCGAGGCGCCGACCGCTGAGGAGAGCCGTGAGCAGAAGTCAGCCTACGACGCCTCGGCACAACGGCTGGAAGACTTGGTGCGGGCGCAGAATCCGGGGGCGGGCGCGCCGCCTCCCGTTACCTTTGAGAACCTGGTGCAGCAGTTCTATGTCTCCGCCATGATCCAGATGGGAGCGGGGACGCAGGAGGGACAGAGGCCGCGGGTGGACATCCTGGGCGCGCGTACCACCATCGACCTGCTGGGCGTCCTGGCCGAGAAGACGAAGGGGAACCTGTCGGCATTCGAGGACAAGGCGCTGCAGACGGTTCTGTTCGAATGCCGGATGGCGTTCCTGGAGCTAACTAGCATGATAAGCATGCAGGGCGTCGCGCCGGTTCCGCCGCCGGCGGGAAAGCACTAAAGACTGGGGTCGATTTCCTCGGGAGCTTATGCAGGGCAGGCTGACGTTTCTCGGGACGGGGACTTCGATGGGGGTTCCCACGCTGGGGTGCGATTGTGCGGTATGCACCTCGACGGACCCGCATGACCGGCGGCTGCGGCCATCGGTCGTGGTCCGCTGGAACGAAGCTGGCGAGGGCGGCGGGCGGGAGAGGGTGGTGGTGATCGATACCGGACCGGACTTCCGCGAGCAGGCGCTGCGCTCCGGGCTGAGGCGGGTGGATGCGGTGTTTTATACGCACGCACACGCCGACCACATTCTCGGGCTGGACGACCTGCGGCCGCTGAGCTTTGCGGCGTTCCGGGAGGGCGGGCCGATTCCTCTCTACACCGCCGCAGAGACAGCCGAGGCGCTGCAACGGATCTATGACTATACGTTTTCAGCGCTGGCTACTTATCCCAACCGGGCACGCGTCGAGCTTCGGCCCCTGGCGGATCGGATTGCAGTGTCTGGCGTGGAGTTTGTCAGGGTTCCGGTGAAGCACGGGGAGATGGAGATCGCGGGGTTTCGCGTGGGGAGCGTCGCCTATCTGACCGACGTGAGCGGAATTCCCGAGCAGAGCTTCGCACGGCTCGAAGGGCTGGAGCACCTGGTGCTTTCTGCGCTGCGGTACAAGCCGCACCCCAGCCACGCGACTGTGGAGCAGGCGCTGGGGTGGGCGCGGCGGGTGGGGGCGAAAAAAACCTGGTTGACGCACATCGCGCATGAGCTGGGCCACGAGGCGACCAACCGGACCCTGCCGGAAGGGGTCATGCTGGCCTACGACGGGCTTGATCTGGCTGTGACTCTATGAGCGAGGCCGGCGTGGGGATGGTTCCGGTTTACCGGACAGTCGGGGAGATTGCGCCGGGGTTCGGGCCCAGCGTTGCCGTGATCGGGAACTTCGACGGAGTGCACCGGGGACACCGCGAGATCTTGTCCGCCGTAGTGCAGGAGGCGCGCTCGCTCGGCGGGCGGTCGATTGCCATCACTTTCGATCCTCATCCGGAGCAGTTTCTGCGGCCTGAGCAGGCTCCCAAGCTGCTGACCCCGATGGAAGAGCGGGTGCGGCTGCTGGCCGCGACGGGCATCGATGCGGTGCTGGTTCTGAGGTTCGACGCAGAGCTGGCGGCGCTGCCGGCGCGGGAGTTTGTACGCTCGGTGCTGGTCCAGGGTTTGCGCGTCTGCGCCCTGCACGAGGGCGGCAATTTCCGCTTTGGGCATCGCGCCGAGGCCGGGGTGCGCGAGCTGGCGAGGTTCGGCTGGGAGCAGGGATTTACCGTGCACGTGCACCGCGCGGTCGAGGTGCACGGGATGGAGGTGTCCAGTTCGGCGGTGCGAGCGCTGGTGGCTGCGGGAGATGTGCGGCGGGCGCGCTGGATGCTGGGGCGGCCCTTCGCAGTACGCTCTACGCAGGCGCGCGGCCGCGGGATCGGGACGCGGCTTCTGGTGCCCACGGTGAATCTGGCTCCGTATGAGGGATTGCTGCCGGGTTTTGGCGTGTATGTGACGCAACTGACGGCCAGCGGGCGGCGATTTCAGGCGGTCACGAATGTCGGCAACCGGCCCACGTTTGGCGAGGCGTCTTTTGCCGTGGAATCCCACATCCTGGATTTTGAGCCGATTGACCTGGATGAGCGGACGCAGATTGAGCTTGAGTTCTTGATGCGGCTGCGCGGGGAGATAACCTGGCCCTCGCCGGAGGCCCTGAAGGAGCAGATCTTCAGGGATGTGGGGCGGGCGAAGCGATATTTCCGGCTAGCCAGGCAAGGGTTGCGCTGGTAGCGCGTTTTTCGGCCGTCGGCGACATCCGCCGCCTGCTGCTTGGCCAGCATCTAGTGTACCGTCTCACCGATGTCTAGTCATTTACGATACGGTAGACTAGCGGCGCCCTCAGTGGGAAGGTTCGGTCATATCCGCAGAAACAGCCTCTTCCGGTACATCCAGTACAGAATGCCCCAATAGATCAGCATCACCACGATACCCACCATCAACGGCTCCAGGCCGGCTCCAAACACCCGGAATACCGCATACCCCAAATGGATATGCAGGCTCTGTACGATGAACTCCCTCCACAATTCCGCGATCAAGTAAGCCGCGATCGAGTTCATGCCCACCACCACCAGCGGGAATGCCCAGCGGCGATAACCCTTCACGTCGATGACCCAGGAGAAGGCCGCGAGAAAGAAGAAGCAGACTCCGCCGCTGAAGAGCGTCCAGCCCGGCGTCCAGATACGCTTCACGATCGGGCAAACGCCGGTGAAATGCAAAAGCACTCCCGCGGCCGCCAGCAGCAAACCCGCAATCACAAATCGCTTCAGCGGAATCCTGGGAGCGGCGGAGCGGAACCATTCACCCGCGCGCAGGCCCAAGAGCATGGTGCCCAATGTGGGGATGAAGCTCAGCGTAAGATATCCGCCGGCGTTGTAGGCGAACCGCGACGCGCGCGGCAACAGGTTCAGGAACCACACGTCGAAAGCCTGACCCAGGTTGCTGTTTTTGTTCCAGTGGGAGGCAAATCCAGTGAAGTTATGCGGCCAGTTGGAGGGCACTCCGGCGGCCTGCCAGTTGAAGTTCAGTCCGGGCGCCGGATACAGCGCCCAAGCCAGCCAATACCCAAACAGGATCGCCCCCAACGCCGTCCACTGCCAGCGCGGCCGGGAATGCGCCAAGAGGAACGCAAATGTGTATCCCAGGCCGATCTGCGTCAGTGTGTCTTCAAACGTGAAATTGGTCTGATTGCTCGCCGTGGAACGCAGGAAGATGCCGAGAAAGATGAGCACCAGGCTGCGCCAGATGGTGTGCGCCAGTTGCCGCCTGAAGCTTTGCCCTTTGCTCGTGCGGCTGTGGATGGAATACGGCAGAGCCACGCCAACCAGAAAAGTGAATCCCGGCTGGATGGTGTCGTGCAGGCTCATGCCCGCCCATTGAACATGGCTCTGATTGAAGCTGAGGATACGCCAGAAAAGGCTCTGCGGGAAGGCTTGAGCAACCTTGGGAAAGCTCAGCACCTCGCCCATCATGAGCAGCATCACCAGGCCCCGGTAGGCATCGACGGCGACGTTGCGCGGAGGCGCGGTTGCTGTCATCGCCACCGCCGCCCCTGGCTGTTCGACCTCGGGATTCTCCGTGCCGATTTCCGCCTGCACTCCGCTCACTCTCTCAATCTCGCCGCCGCCCCCGGGGAAGAGCCGGCTTGGCATCAACCCGCAAAGCAAAAACGCAAGTGTAAGGTAGCACAGCGGGATTCGGCTGGGCCACAGAGGTTCTCTCAAGCCCGGCGTCATGATTCCGGGCCTTTGCAGGCGCTCGCCGGGAGATCCCCGTTGACGGAAGGCACAGGCTCGCCTAGACTCAACACGAATCGGACTCGGCACGAATCGCGGTTCGATGGATCCAACCGAAAGAATTGGCCAACGGCAATGCGCATCGCCGCATGCTGCCGCGCGCAAGCGAATTCGCCACAATCGGGAGTGAGATGAACGCTAAAATATCCGACTTGCTGCACGATCTTTCGCGCAGGGACTTCCTTCGCCTGGGCAGCGTCACTGCCGTTGGCATGAGCCTATCGGAGCTTCATGCGGATTCCCCCAAGCCGCTCGCTGCCACCGTGATCGGCATGGCCTTCGCTCCCGTCAATCCGAGAATTGGCATCGTCGGCACCGGCGGCAGAGGCACCAGCCTGCTGGGAAACCTGCTCGCCGCCGACGTGAAGATTCCCGCCCTCTGCGATGTCGTGCGGGAGAAGGCAGAGCATGCGCAAGCACTCGTCGCGAAGGCCGGGCAAAACCCGCCGGAACTTTATACCAACGGCGATCATGCCTTCGAATCGCTGGCGGCCAGGGACGACCTGGACCTGGTGATTATTGCAACTCCATGGGACTGGCATGTGGAGATGGCGGTGGCGGCAATGACCCATGGGAAACATGCCGCCGTTGAGGTGCCGGCCGCCACCACCATTGAGGATTGCTGGAAACTCGTTGACACCTCCGAGCAGACCCGGCGCCACTGCATCATGCTGGAAAACTGCTGTTACGGCTACAACGAAACGCTCGTCTTGCGAATGGTGCACGAAGGACTCTTCGGCGATCTGCTCTATGGAGAAGGCGCCTACATTCACGATCTCCGCGAGGAACTCTTCTCCACCAAAGGGGAAGGCCTGTGGCGGCGCGCCGCTCACACTCAGCGGGACGGCAATCTTTATCCCACCCATGGGTTGGGTCCGGTGGCCAACTACATGAGCATTCAAAGAGGCGACCGTTTCGATTACATCGTCTCCGTGGGTACGCCCCAGCGCGGGCTGGATGAGTATCGCAGAGCGCATCTGCCGGCTTCCGATCCCAGGTGGGCCGAGCGCTATATAGCCGGCGACATGAATACCTCGATCGTCAAGACCGCCAATGGACTGTCGATCACGCTCAAGCACGATACGGCCAATCCGCATCCTTACGATCGCATCAACGTGATTGCCGGAACCAAGGGGGTCTTTGCCGACTATCCGCCGCGCATCTACTTCGACGGACAGCCAGGCGGCGAAGCCTGGGGCAGCATCGACGCCTTCAAGGAGCATCAACACCCGCTGTGGAAGAACGAAGGAGAGATTGCTCAGAAGCTGGGCGGTCACGGCGGCATGGACTACATCATGCTCTACCGGCTGTTGCAGTGCATGCGCGACGGCCTGACACCGGACATGGATGTGTACGATGCCGCGGCCTGGTCCGCGCCGGGGCCGCTGAGCAGGATGTCGCTGGCCAACGGCAGCGCCCCGGTCAAATTTCCCGACTTCACCCGCGGACACTGGCGCGATCGCTCCGCCTCGCAGATAGCCACGCAGAGTTAGCAGGACGAGCGAGGTAATGCCATCACCCCGCCAGGCCGGTAGCCCAGTTCTCTCTGCCAACCAGATCGGGAACATAGCTGAAAACGCTGTCCCCAGTCACAAGAATCGCCCCGGCGGCAATGGAGTGGGCAGCAATCAGCATGTCCATGCTTTCCAGCGGCCGTCCTGCCGCTTCCTGCTTTACCCGCAGTTGCCCATACGCGCGGGCCTCGGCCGAGCCCAGAGGAAGAACCTGCATGCGGGCCAGGAACTTGTGAAGCGCTTGGCGGAGGTTTTCGGCGTTCGGGTTCTTGGCCAGGCCAAACTCGAGTTCAAACTCCGTAACGATGGAAATCAGGCGGTCTCGTCCATATCCAAACCGGCAAGTCTGGCTCGGGCCGCAGGCGACTTGCTCTTGACGATATAGCTGACCGTATTGGTATCGAGCATATAGAGCCGGCTCATAGCTCATCCCGCTCTTGAGCCGGACCCTGGCCGCGATCGGCCAGGAAGTCGTCCGGGAAACCCGCATTGTCCAGAGCAGCAAAAACCTCATCCCAAGTGCCCGGCGCCTGGGAGAGGATTACGTCCCCGCTCTGCGGATCGCGGCGAATGTAAACCTCTTTTGAGGTAAACCGGTACCCGGCCGGAATGCGCACAGCCTGGCTCCGCCCACTCATGAAAACGCGCGCCTTATCCAACTGGGCCATGATTCCCTCCACTGAGATATACCATGCCAAATCTCACGGTTCGCCGCAACGACGCCTCTTCGGCGTGCGGCGGGAATGGTAGTTCTTCTCCTCGTTTAGAAAACCGACACGCTCACTTCCGGTCCAGCTGGAGCGCCGCCGCCTGAAAGTCGCCGCGGAACTCGATGTCCATATTGAGGCCGTGCCGCATCCACCACGCTCCGCTGGCCACGATGGGTTCCCCGGCCCGCGCCTTGCCCTCGATGGGGCTGAGCGCATACTCGGCGGCCGGGTCCAGGCCCCTGAGCTTGAGCGTGGGAAACAGACGCCCCTTCTGCGTCGAGTGGATGAACGCAAAAACCACCGACTGGCTCTTGTCCGGGCGCACCGTCTGGGTGGCCGAGAACTCGCTGCCGTCGCGCGGCGAGATCAGCCGGTAAAGATCGCCCTGGACAATGGTCGCCTGCACCTGGTGGTAAGCCGCAATCAGCCGCTTGGCAGTGGCTGCCTCCTCGTCGCTCCACTTAGCGATGTTGGCGCCGATCCCCAGCGAACCCTGCATCGAGCTCAGCATCCGGTAAGCCAGGGAAGTTGTCCTGTGATTCAGCCAGTGCGGCGAGTCGGTCACCCACGCCATCATCGCCTGCGGCGTGTACGCGTAGGTAAACCCGTCCTGCTGGCTCAGCCGATCGAAGGGGTCTGTGTTGTCCGATGGCCAGACCTCGTCCACATAGCGAAGAATCCCCAGGTCCACGCGTCCGCCTCCGCCCGAGCAGGATTCGATCTCCACCTTCGGATGCCGCTTCCGCAGTTCGCCCAGAATCGCGTAGAGATTCCGCGTGAACTCGACGTACACCTTTTTCTGTTCCGCCACCGGCAACTGATCCCAACCCGGCTCGCTCCAGTTGCGGTTGTAATCCCACTTCAGGAAGGCAATGTCGTTCTCGGTGAGCAGCTTGTCCAGAAAGCCCTGCACATAGGCCCGCACATCCGGCCGCGCCAGGTTCAAGACCAGCTGATTGCGCTGCTCCGACTCCGGCCGTCCCGGAAAGTGCAGCACCCAGTCCGGATGCTTGCGATAGAGATCCGAGTCCGGGTTCACCATCTCCGGCTCGACCCAAAGCCCAAAGTCCATGCCCAGCGCATGCACCTTGTCGATCAGCGGCTTCAACCCGTGAGGAAACTTCTCCTGGTTCACGTACCAATCGCCCAGTCCGGCGTGGTCGTCCTTGCGCTGGCCGAACCAGCCGTCGTCCATCACAAAGCGATCGACGCCGAGCGCAGCCGCCTTCTCCGCCAGCGCCATCTGCCCGGCCTCGCTCACGTTGAACTCGGTCGCCTCCCAGGAGTTGTAGATGACCGGCCGGGGCTTAGGCGCCAGCGCCGTTTGTGAAGCTGCCCGAGGCTGTCCCACGGTCGTCTTCGTTCGCGGCAAAATGTGTTCCAGCTCGAACCGGTGCAGCAGGCGCGATGCCCCGCCCAGCCCGTTGGCCGCGTAGCCTCCATAAAACACCGGCGTCTCCAGCGTCATTCCCGGATGCAGCACATAACCGAAGTCGAAGGGATTGAAGCCGCCCGTCACGCGCACCGCGTCCAGTTGGTCTTGTTCCACGGTAATCCGCCAAGACCCGCTCCAGGCCAACGCGCCGAACCAGACCTCGCCATGATTCTCGTCCGGCTCTCCGGCCTGGATGGCGAACCACGGATTGGCCTGGTGTCCCGTTGAGCCCCTTCGGCTCTCGATCACTCGCGCTCCCGGATGCACTGCCTCCTGGTTAAGCGTCCACTCGCCGGCCCAGCGACCAGTCAGGTAATTCAGCGTGTAGCGCGCCGCGGGCAGCGCCCAGGCCGCCGCGGCCGCCTGCTCCACCGTCACCGGCTGCGCCTCGCGGTTCTCGATCGTTGCCGAGCGAGCCAGAATTCCGCTCTGCTTGTCGATGGTGTAATGCAGAGTGACATAGATTTCGCGCTTGATGTCCTTGAGCACTACATCGAATCCGTCGTCCCGGGCCTCATGGCTCGCGTAGTGCAGCACCAGGTCGCGGGTGCCGTCGGCAAAGCTGACCTTGAGCGCCGGCTCCAGAAATAGGCCCGCGCCCCAGCCCGCGTACTCCTGCGGCGTGTTGGTGTAGGAGGAATCGAACGACGCCCACTCCGGCAGCGGCGCAGCCTGCGGAAAAGTGTCTGTAGCCCCCAGCCTTCCGCCCCAGTAGAGCTGCTGCAACTCGCCCCTGGCATTCACGCCGAAGAAATAGGAGACTCCTCCGCCATCCAACCGGAACACCTTGACGGCTGAATCGAAGTTGACAAGTGCGGGCTGAGCGGACAAAACCATGGAAGCGGCAAGCAAGGCAAGCGCTGCTGAAAAGGTTTTCAACATTAGCGGATTCCTCCGGTATTTCTGCCGAACGGCCCATCATAGCATCCGCCATGTACTGGCCATGCCCGCGGAAGCCAGGACGGCGGCGCAACCCTGGGGCCGCCCGCCGTCCGGCGGACCATTCGCCCAGCTACAGGAGCTATCCTCAGCCCCAGCTAGAACGAAACCATAACGGCGATTGGGGTATCGGGGTGCATGCGGTCAATCAGATAGTACCCATCGCCGGTGTTGTCCAGATACACATCGTCGGTTTCGTACCAGTTCGGCCCCCACGATTCCGGCCACGGATCGACGAGCGTGACCCAATATCCGTCGTACTGGAAGCGCGGCTGTCCCCCCACGAAAACCAGCGGAAGACCGTAGATCCGGAAGAAGTGTTCCCGGCCGAAGTAAAGCCTGAAGCGGGCCTCGGGAATCCGGTAGCCGTTGTAGCCGCCGCGCTGGGCCCAGCTTTGATGTTCGGTTGCCCACGACCCGGCGCGGGACTGAACGAAGCCGTTGCGCACCTGCCCCTGGTGTTGCGGAACGCCGCTGTGGTGGACGCCGCCGTAAGTTGGGCCGTTGGACTGGACCCCGCCGTGATAGGCGCCGCCATAGGTCTGTTGCGGTCTTGCCTGACTTGGCGCTGGCCTGGCAGCCTGCTGTTGATGCGGCTGCTGTGCAGGCTTTGCCTGTTGCTGTTGCTGTGCAGGTTTCGCCTTGTCCCGCGCCTTTCCCTGCTCTTCATGCTGGGCATAGGCAATGACTGTGCTTCCCAAGAGCAAACACAGAATCGCCGCACTGATCACGCTGACTCGTTTCATTTGGGGATGCTCCTTTTGAGGGTTCTGGGTGCATTCACGGACGGAATCTCGTCAACACCGATGGGCCCAAGGTGTACTACTCTTGAGCCATATTCTAAGCAACAACACTGCATCTGGGCAGCGGTGCGGTTCGAGTCGCGAGTGGATCGACGGGATCGAAAAGGCCTTGCCGTCTCGAGTAGATGGCGGCAAGGCTCAGATGAACCCCAGATTTGCTGCCTGGACTCAAGATACTGCTGCTGCAGATCCCAGCGGTGGTCAAAATAGACCATTGGCGAAGGGATTGCGCAGACAGGCAGGAAGCTCATTTCAAGCTGACCCACTCCCTGCATCTGCGGCATAAAAACAGCGCGTAGAGCCTTCGTGCGGTCAGGTACGCAACCGCGCAATCGGACTGGACGGAAGCCAGGCACAAGTTGACCCGAGCAGGCTGCTTCATTGGCTCGGCAGGCCTGGACGATTCCCAATCGGTTCTGGATCGCTGGCCGGCAATCCGAAGCTGGCTCCTCGGAGATGCCGGGCGCAAGGGTGCGCAAACAGCTCCATCCAGCCCATCAGGCCTCTTGAAAACCGCTCGCCTCAGGTGCCGTTGCCAGCTCCGCTCTCTCCCGCACCCGCTCGCGCAAGGTCAATATCGCGTAGCAGCCGAGCACCGCCAGCAGCGGATCGAGGGGGCGCAAATGGTAGGGTTCCGGATGGGTGAAGTAATACACAATTGGGAACAGGAACAGGACTCCGCCGTATCGGATCGCCTCGAAGGGCCGCTCCCGCAAGGCCACGAAGAATCCCAAAACTCCTAGCAGCGTCAGGCAGGTGGCGAAGGGGATGTTCTCGGGGTCGGTCGGCTCCAGGGCGAGATAGTCGCGATCGAAGCTCCAGTAGCCAGTCCACAGATAGACGGAGCGGCGCGCGCACATCCACGCATACCAGCCGGGATGAGCCTCGATGTGAGCCCTGGCCTGCTGCGCCTTGTGATCCATGTAGGCCAGTTCGCCCATGCTGTTGTAGGCGGCCAATTCACTCTGGTCGTGAAGCGGATGACGTTCGTCGCTGGTCCACCGTAGGGAGTCCCCGTTGTTGCCCATCCACATTTCCAACCCCATACTGTCGCGCATGGGAATGAAGCGGTGGAAGACGACTGCATTGCGAATCATCCATGGCGAAATGGAGGCGGCAAGGGTCATCGAGGCCACCACCCCCGGCAGCAGCCAGCGCTCTCCCCGGCGCGCCAGCCTCCAGGCCGCCAGCGCCAGCAGAAACGGAACTACTGCCAGAATGGACGGCTCGGTAAGACCCGCAAACCCAGCCAGCACTCCAAACCCGGCCCATAACTCCAGCCGCGGCGAGCGCTCCAGATCGTGCGCCAGGTAGAGCAGCCAGCACAGGCACAAGAGCAGCAGGTGCGTGGACCAGGCCCATGCCGCCGAAAAGTAGATGCCGTAGGGAGAAAGCGCCCAACCCCAGGCCGCCCACCATGCCACGCGCTTGCCAAAGCTGCGCCGCGCCAGCAGAAAAATCGGAATGCAGGCCAGCGAGTTGATGAGGCAATCGAACGCATGAATGGCAAGGATCGACTGGCGAGTGTGAACGCCGAAAACCTTGAAGAATCCCGCAACAATCAGCGGATACACTGGCGGCATGATCGCCGAGGGCTGATCGGAAACAAACGGACTGCCGAACCCGTGGCCGGCTGTTAGCGCCCGCGCTACATTCCCCTGCTCCCAGGCGTGGATGTGGTCGGCATCCATCAGATCTTCGAAATTGGGGACCGAAATTACCGCCAGGCGGAGTACCAGCGCCACCAGCGTGATGACCGTCAGGCGCAACCGCGGCTTTGCCCCCCGCTTCCTTTGGGCTTTTTGTTGCCTATCGGTGATGGGGGCAGCGACGGTCGCCATGTTTGGTCAACGTAGAGTTAGATGTAAAACCACGCCGATTCGGGTACATCGAAGCCCTGCATTTCTTGGATTCTGCGAAAAAACCAGCCGGCGAGAGAACGTCTTTACCGAATTTTAATCGTTCAAGCCCCATCCGCGGCGCCGCAAATCCTCGTAGTTGCCCCTTCGGCCGACTCGAGATCCATAAGCCCATCAACTCGCAATCGGCTATCCTGAATCTTCTTCTGGAGGGTCACGGATGCTTTCCCCCGCCGTCGTTCCGCCTGCCTGTCCCACGCCCGTCGAAGAGATCGCGGCCGCCCTCGATCGCATCGGCCCATTGCACGGTTTGCCCATCGAAGACCGCCTCTGGCTGGCCCGTCACGGCGAGGAGTACATCGCCCAGGCCGGCGACGTTCTTTTCGAGGAAGGCGCGCCCGCCGAGCACATGATCCTCTTCCTCAAGGGGGAAATCCACGTGCGCCGCAAGCACGGCGGACCCATGGCCCTGTTCATCGGCCGCACCGGCCAGATGACCGGCCTGCTGCCCTTCTCCCGCATGAAGGGCTACGGCGGCCAGGGATTCGCCATCTCCGATGTCTGGGCGCTGCTCATTGCCAAGTCGCTATTCCCGGAGATGCTCCAGGCCATCCCCTCGATGGGCCAGCGCGTGGTTTCCACGCTTCTCGACCGGGTGCGGGAGGTGACGCGCATCGAGCAGCAGGCCGAGAAGCTCACCGCCCTGGGCAAGCTGGCAGGCAACCTGGCCCACGAGCTCAACAATCCCGCCTCCGCCGCCCAGCGCGCCGCCTCCGGCTTGGCCGCCGAGCTGGCCGCCAACCGCGCCAATCGATTCAAGCTGATCAACCTCTGCCTGAACGAAGAGCAGATTCAGCGCATCGAAACTTGGGAGCAGAACATTCTTGCCCGCTCCACCCATCCCGGCAGCCAGCCCAGCCCCGTCGGGCTTCTCGCCCGCGAAGAAGAGCTCCGCAGATGGCTCGGCGCCCTGGGATGCGACCAGCCCTGGGAGATTGCGCCGCAGTTGGCCGAGCAGGGAGTCGCTGTCGCCGATCTCGACAATCTGCGCGCGGTTCTAGGCCCGGCGGAAACCTGCGTCTCGCTCCAGTTCTTCGCCCGCTATCTGCGTTCTTCCCGCTCGGTCGAGACCCTGGTCGCCTCCACGGCCCGCATCTTCGACCTCATCAGCGCCGTCAGAGCCTACTCCTATATGGACCGCGCCCCGATCCTCGAAGTGGATGTGCCGGCCGGCCTGGACGCCACCGTGCAGATGCTCCAGTCGCGCATGTCCCACGTCGAGATTATCCGCGACTACGAGCCCGATCTGCCCCACATCAGCGCCTATGGCAGCGAGCTGAATCAGGTCTGGACCGCCCTGATCGAAAACGCTCTCGACGCGCTCGGCAATGAAGGCCAGTTGCGCCTCGCCTGCCGGCTGGAGGGAGAGATGCTGCTGGTCGAGATCTGGGATACAGGCCCCGGTATCCCACCCGAATTGCAGGACCGCATCTTCGAGCCCTTTTTCACCACCAAGCCGCCCGGCCAGGGCCTCGGCCTGGGCCTCGACAACGCCATGCGCATCGTCCGCAAGCACCGCGGCCATCTCAGCGTGCTCTCCGAGCCCGGCTCGACCTGCTTCCGCGTCCGCCTGCCGCTCGATCAGTTGCAAGCCTATTAGGGCCTCTCAAACTAGCAAGGGGTTGGCGACGGAGGCCAATTCACAGAAGGCTGCGCCCATTGTTCCCTGGAGTGGAACGACGCAGCATTAGGGGCAGCATGTAGATGGCCTATGCACACTGCGGAACGTGCCTACGCCTTAATCTCCTCCTCGTGCAGCAAACGCAGAATTTGCGAATATGTTGCGATCTTCGTCCAATAGACAACCCAGCAAACGAGCCCCGCAGTGGAAAGCAAAGTGCCGATACTGGACGCCGGATAGACGATCTCCGACCCTGGTCCGCCATAGTCGCCTAGCGCCTCCACACGGGCCCCTAACGCCGCAGCAAATAGCAAAAGGACTAAGCCGGCAGCCAGCAGAATGCAGGTCGCAGTACCCAACGACTTGCCTGGCTCACGCGGGGCATTCGGAACGCTGGCGCACTTAAACTCGATGCCCAGCGAGTTTGCCACGGCGGATACCACATAGAAGTGCCAGGCCAGGTTAAAGAGCGGGACCAGGAGGAGCCATGCCTGGTCCGGTGCCATCCCTTGCGTCGCCGGCGAGCAATTCACCAAGGCACGTCTGATACTTAGGATATAAAGCACCAAGACGATAACAAAAGCCGCCAATTCCAAGCCAATACTCAGCTTAGCAAGGGCCAAAGACAGGATAAGAAGGGCTGCAAGGACACAGGCCAACTCCCCAACGACCAGTCCAAGTGCGACGAGAAAACTCCGCCAGTTGAGGCGCCACCTGGAGGTGACAGAAAGGTGAATTCGCCTGAGCTCGAGCAGAAAGTTTCTCATGGAGCACGCTCCTAGCTTGGCCGGGATCAAACGGCGAAGCGGCACCATGCTACCACAGTCAGGTTGTCTGACACCGAAATTTGGAACGAGGGCCGACCCGAGATCGAGGGACCTACCTCCGGAACCCCAGTTCCCCCGGCGCCCTATCTGCTGGCGGATCTTTAGGCTGTCCGCCCCGGTACCCCAGGGTAGGCCATCAACGGTAGCCCCTACGGCTCCACCTCTACCCCGCGCCAGAAGGCCACATACCCTTTGATTTTGCGCGCCGCCGGCTTGGGGTCAGGATAGTACCAGGCCGCGTCCGGGTTGTCCTGCCCGTCGATCAGCAGATTCAAATAGCGGGCCTGCCCTTTCCAGGGACAGGTCGAGGTGGTGGTGCTGGGGCGAAAGTACTCCCGCTTCAGGCTGGATTCGGGGAAATACACGTTTCCTTCCACCGTCTCCGTCGTGTCGCTTTCGGCAATCACTTTGCCGTTCCAGATCGCTCTTGCCATGGGCCTTTTCCGGTCAGTTCCGTCTCATCCCTCTCTCGGCCGCAAAACGGAGCCGAAGAGGGGAACGGAATAGACATTAGCAGAGATTCGCCCGCGATGCGAATCCGATTGCCGGCCGCAAGGCCTTGCCCAGCCTCGGCGCCTACTTGGCCTCGGCAATCGAGTCGATATGGACGCTCTTCTTATCCGCGTCGGCCGTCGCGGTCACCGTCACGTGGTCGCCGTAGAAGCCCTTCACCGCGTCCGGATTGTCGATGGTCCAGACCGCCTTCTTTTCCTCGTCCACAAACACCGGGGCCATGCCGCCCTCGATGCACTTCTTCACGCAGGCCGCGCCCGTGCCGGCATGTTTGGCCCCGCACATCGAGTCGGAAATCCACCCGTTCAACTTGGTGGAATCGGCGGCGCGAGCCGCAACCGCGGTCAGCGCGCACACCGCAACAATCAGAGCCAGAACACGCTTCATGGAAACCTCCAGGGGATTGGGGAATCTCGTCCGTCTCCCATCATGCTCTCTTGGTTCCGATTCGACAAGAGATTTGCGGGCTCAGGGCTTCGGTGGATAAAAATACTGCCCATGAGCCTCCTGGCGGGCGGGCAGGCTGTTGCGTCTGGCCTCCACGTTCTTGAGCATTGCCTCGTAGCGTTGAGAGGCGGCCGAAAACCGGTTGATCAGCTCGGAGGTCTTGATGAGGAACCCCGGACTCTTGGCCCGGATCCCATCCAGAATCGGCGCAAACTTGGCCAGCAGGAAAAAACCCTCGCCGTTGCAATCCACAAAAAGCTCCGCGGAAACCGCTCCGTGCAGCACCATCGCCGCCGCCATCTCCCAGTAGGTCAGCACCTGCCGCAGCCAGGCATTATGCGGGTCGCCGGGGTTCTCGGCCACGGCAAAAAACTCTTCCGGCGTGGCCGGCCAGAACTCTCCCGTCATCCACGCGCGGGCCTGCCGCATCACTGCCTCGGTGCGCAATTCATAGAGTCTGAGAATGATCTCGGCATCCGCCGGTGTCGCCAGCATACGTTCCATTGGGGCATACTCCGCTGCACCATACTAACGGATTCGCCCCGGAATGCGCTGCCGGCGGCCTTCAGCCCCTAAGCTGCGGTTGCCTTCGCGGGCTTTGCGGGAGCCTTCATGCGGCCAGTTGCCGCGCCTGCCGCCAATTCCTCGCCGGTATAGTACCGGCCAGACTGGTCCAGCTCGCCGGATTCCAACCGACGAGAGACTTCGGCCATACCAATGTCGATAGCATCGAAGATTTCCTGAACCGTCATCTCGCCAATCGTTTTTTGGCTCATCGGGTCACCTCCTCGATCTGAGCCCAAATCTCCTCATCCATGACTTTGAGAGGAGAACCGGGTGCGCGTCGCGCAATCAGCCGCAAGGCTCTGTCCCTATTATCGTAAATAGTTGCGTCGTCCGCCAGCGGCAAATAGAGATGGCGCATATTCCTTAGTCCTGCCAGGTAGCGCCGCCGAATTATGTCGTCTGGGATGTGATGCCCGCCCTGGGTGACTCGTCGCGCCACACGAGCAATGGAATACTCCGGCGAAGGCAACCAAAGATAAATGAGCGAAACCCGCCAACCCGCCCTCTGGCACACCTTCAGTAGGCGAATATAGGACTTGCCTGCGCACGTAGTCTCAAACGCAAAACTCTGGCCATTGCGGACCATATCCCGCATCCGCTCGATCATCAGCCGCCCTGCCTCGAACGCAACCGCCTCTACATTGTCTGGGGAAATGCCTCTGGCAATTTCGTCAGCGTTCAGGAATGCTTGGATGCGTAACTTTTGCGGCAGGAGAACCTCCGCCGCCGTGGTTTTGCCCGCACCATTCGGTCCGCCAAGAATGAAAATGTCCTTGCCTTCGCCCGCCAATAAATCGCTCCCTGGCCAAGCACCCCCAGCGCCTTACACCGGCTGCAACTCCCGCTTCCCGTCCTTCTTCTCCACCACCGGCCCATGCGTCTCCACTGTCGGCGGAGGCGGCGCGTTCCCAATCCGCTTCGAGTAATCGCACCCAATCCCGGTTACCGCCGGCCCGGCCCTCTTGGCAGCCCGCTTCTTGGGCGCAGTCTCCTCCACCGCCTTCTTCTTGTTCGGGCATTCAAGGTAGATGCCCGACCGCAGCGTCTTCTCCACCAGGTAGGGGCTTTTGCACTGCGGGCACTTCTTGGCCACCGGCTTGTAGTTCGACGTAAAGTCGCACTTGGGATAGTTCGTGCAGCCCCAGAAGATGTTTCCCCGCCGCGCCTTGCGCTCGGCCAGGTCCCCGGCGCCGCACTTGGGGCACTTCATCCCCTCGATCAGGTTCTGCTTCACGTACTTGCACTTCGGATACCCGGAGCAGCTTACAAACTCCCCATACGCTCCCTGGCGCAGCACCAGAGGCTTGCCGCACAGCGGGCACTCCTCGCCCGTGGGCTGCGGCGGCTTCTGCTGCTGCTTCTGGCTCAGCTTGCGGATCGTCTTGCAGGGCGGATCCTCGCTGTAACCAGGGCAGCTCATGAACATCCCGAACGGTCCGCGCCGCAGCACCATCACCCGCCCGCAGTTCTCGCAATACTCCTCGGTATCCCCGGCCTCCTGCGCCTCCGGCGTGTTCATGTCCGGCTTGGCCGCGATGTTCTCCTTGGTGAACGTGCAGCTTGCCGGGTCCTTCTTGTCGTAGGCCGAGCAGGCATAGAAGCTGCCGAACTTGCCCCACTTCAGCAACAGCGGCGACCCGCACAGGTCGCACTTCTCCTTGGTCACCACCTCCATCCGCTTGACGTCTTCCATCTTCTTGCCGGCGTCCTTCAGCTCCTTCTCGAAGTAGCCGTAGAAGCCCTTCAGCAGGTCGATCCACTTCTCCTTGCCCTCTTCAATGTCGTCCAGTTCCTCTTCCAGCTTGGCCGTGTACGCGGTGTCGAAGATGTAAGGAAAGTTCTTCACCAGCAGGTCGCACACCACCACGCCGATCTCCGTCGGATAGAACCGCCCCCTCGACCCTCCGTGCTTGACCACGTACTCGCGGTCCTGGATGGTCGAGATAATCGAGGCATACGTCGACGGCCGCCCGATCCCGCGCTCCTCCAACTCCTTCACCAGCGAAGCCTCGTTGTAACGCGGTGGCGGCTCGGTAAAGTGCTGTTCGTGTTCCAGCTTTTCCAGCTCCAGCCTCTTCACGTTGTCCAGGTTGGGCAGCTTGTTGCCCAGCGATTCGTCGTCTTCGTCCTTCTTGTCCTTCGATGCCTCGTAAATCTTCTGGAAGCCGTCGAAGATCACGGTCGTGCCGCTAACGCGAAAATCGTATGTCCGCTTATCCAGCCTCGAAGCCGCCGCGATATTCACCTGCGTCACCGCCAGCAGCGCCGGCGCCATCTGCGAGGCCACAAACCTCTGCCAGATAAGCTTGTAGAGCTTCTGTTGCTCGTCGCTCAGATAACGCGCGATCGACTCCGGCGTCCGTGAAGCATCGGTGGGCCGGATCGCCTCGTGCGCGTCCTGCGAGTCCTTTTTGCCCTTGTACACATTGGGCGTCTCGGGCAGATACTTCGCGCCCAATTGCCTGCCGATCCAGCTCCGCGCACCCTCGATCGCATCCGGCGCAACCCGCGGCGAGTCGGTGCGCATATACGTAATCAGGCCCACCGTCCCCTCCGCGCCTACGTCGATTCCTTCATACAACCGCTGCGCCACGCCCATCGTCCGGCGCACATTGAAGCCCAGCTTGCGGCTGGCGTCCTGTTGCAACTGGCTGGTGGTAAACGGCGGCGGCGGGCTCTGCTTCCGCTCCTTCTTCACCACCGAAGCCACCGTCCAGTCGGCCTTCGCCAGCGCCGCCAGAACCGCGTCGATCTCCTTCTCGCCAGGCAGCGCCGGCCCGCTCACGGTCTCTACCGCGATCCGCTCGCCGTCGATGCCCACCAGCCGCGCTGTGAAGCTCTTGTCCGCTTGCTTTTCCGGATGGAGCAAAGCATCCAGCGTCCAATACTCCACCGGATTGAATGCGCCGATCTCCCGCTCCCGCTCCACGACCAGCCGCAGGGCCACCGTCTGCACGCGTCCCGCCGAAAGCCCTCGCCGCACCTTATCCCACAGCAGAGGCGAAATCTGGTAGCCCACCAGACGGTCCAGCACCCGGCGCGTCTGCTGCGCATCCACCAGGTTCTGATCCACATCCCGCGCATGCAGGAAGGCCTCCTGCACCGCCTTCTTGGTGATCTCGTTGAAGGTTACCCGGCGAATCTTTTTTCTTTCTTTCGCGTTTGTCCCCAGTTGCAGCGCCAGGTGATAGGCAATCGCCTCGCCCTCGCGGTCCGGGTCGGGCGCAAGATAGATCTCGTCCGCCGCCGCCCCCAGCTTCTTCAACTGATCGACAATCTTCTCCTTGCCCGGAGACACAATCAGCTCCGGCTCGAAGGTCAGCTTCTTCAACTCCACGCCCAGTTCATTCTTAGGCAGGTCCATGATGTGCCCGATCGATGCGCGCACATCGAAGCCCTTGCCCAGATATTTCTCAATCGTCTTCGCCTTGGCGGGGGACTCGACGATCACCAACGATTTGCTCATGGCCATCCTTGATATCAGTTCCACTCTACCCTGTCAGCCCTCTTCGACTCACCGGAGAGCCCTTTCGTTTCTTGGAGCGCTAGTCCAAAATCAAACCGCGCCCTCGGCGCTTCTCCCCATCCGGGAAAAATGACCCGCAAGTGTTGCACCGTACCACGGAATACCCCTTCATTTCCACCGGCGGCCTGTTTTTTCTTCCCATTCGGTCTCATTTACGGTACACGCTTTGCTACTCCTCCAGCCTCAAAGCCGTGGGCCTGCGCCTCGCCGTCGAACGGGTGAAAGCGGCCTGAAACCCCTTGTCCTAGAATCGGCATCTGGGGAATTTGGCCTGGTTAATCGCATTTGACCGGATGTGCGTGAGGCGCTACACTTAACACATGGTCAAGAGCTTTCGGCACCCGGGAATTGAGAAATTCTTCAAGACCGGAAGCAAGGCAGGAATTCAGCCTGCTCACGCCGCCAAGCTCTCCATTCAGCTCTACGCATTGGATGCAGCGAAATCGCCTTCCGACTTGCAAACGCCGGGATGGCGTTTGCATCCACTGAAAGGAAATCTGGAAGGCCATTGGTCCATTCGAGTCAACGGCAATTGGAGACTCACTTTCAGATTCGAAGGCGAAGACGCAATTCTGGTTGACTATCAGGACTATCACGGGAGCTAGAACCATGACGCAAATGTTCAATCCGCCGCATCCGGGCAAAGTCTTGCGTGAGTACCTTGGTGAGATGGACGTGACTACCGCCGCCAAGCGCCTGCATGTCTCGCGCACCACCCTCTCGCGCATTCTCAACGGCGCGGCGGGCATATCGGCGGACATGTCGCTGCGTCTGTCGGACGCGCTCGGAACCCACGCCAGCTTTTGGTACGATCTGCAAGCGGGATACGATATGTGGCAGGCATCCCACAAGAAGCGGCCCAAAATTGAACGCTTCGATGCCGCTGCGTAGGTACTTCGCGCCCGGTCCAGCGTCCGGTCACGTGTGTCTAGAGTCGACCTCTCGTCCGCGGTTCTGATCGGTCTTCCGGGTGCCCATAGGTTAGAAACAGCAGGTAGAGCTTTTCGCACAGTGATCCGAATTTGGCACTCAACTGCAATTTCTCGCGCCGATCCGCTGTAAGTTCAGGCCGGCCGTTGCCACCACCTCCAACAGCAAAATCTCCGGGAGTTCGCCACATCGCATCCAGAAATGTCTGGAGCGCCTTTGAGTTGTACCAGTATTTACAATGGCTCATCATCTCTTGCACACTCTGTAACTCATCCGTCCGTAACGACTGCTGGAACAAGCGAAAATCCATTTCTACATGTTTTCGGCGTTTGTGGCAGTCGCCACACAATGCAAGCAAAGCTATGTCTGGATATTGCCATGGTTCTCTGTCAAATCGGTAATAGCATTGATGCACCTCTAATCCTGTAGTCGAACCACACTCTTCACATTTTCCGCTGCAGCGCTCCAGAATTCGACCGCGCTTCCGCTGCCAGCGCGAATCTTTGAGTTTCTCTGCATAAGTAGCTGAGGAAGCTGGGAGAGGCTGCCAGTCTTCTGTCGGATAGAATCCCATATTCCAGGCATGGCCTTGCTCAAAATAATAGCCAAATCCCTCGGCCAATTCCTGCAATTCATCGGGCACGTCGGTGCTATAGTTCATCCACGCATAGAGGTCGTTTTCGAACGCCAGGATCAGTTCCGCGCCCTGTAGAAGATGGTCGGAACCTTCTTTAGCCGCCCATTCTTCCGGCGTATAGAACCCAAAATCGTAGTTGATTTCATGAATCCGAAACCACTCCTCTCCTCAAAAACTTCGCGCAGAACGTCTAATTGAGCCCTCATGTGGAGCGCGATTCCTTTCCAAAGAGGTTATCGACCTGGATTGCCAACTGGAGGGATGCACCAGATCTCATTCTGAGACCTGGGAGTTCCGCTGAACGCGCCGTCTTCAGGCGGATGTCAACTGGCTGAAGATTTCGGGCAGATCAACGTACAACGGTGTGCCCTTGACCGCCAACCGCGAAGCCTCAACCCATTCCGCTCCGGAACACATCCGCCCCGAGCGAGTCTTAGGATCGACGATCCATACCGTTTCCACGCCCATCGCGCGGTAATCCTGGGCGCGCTCCTGGGTATCGGAATAACTATCGTCAGGGGACAGGATTTCGATGACCAGCAGCGGCGGATCGGTGAGGACATCCGGCTGGGGCCCGGCAGTGAGCACAACCAGATCTGGCACTCGAACCCGGTTCTCCGAAACGCGAACCCGCTGCTCCGTGCTGCCAGTGATTCCCCACTCCTTCTCGTGCGTGCCGAACCAGAGCGCCAGCAGCCACTGCACTCGTGCGTGCTCCCACTTGCCCACGTTGCGCTCCCTAATTCCTCCATCCACGTACTCGCGGTCCGGCCTGTAGCTGATGCCGAGATATTCATGGAGCGGGATCTGTAAAACAGTGCCCATATACAGTGAACGTTAGCACAATTCCCATTCTCGCATTGCGCCGAAATCCAGGACCGGCTCACATCGTCCGCACGTAGTTCTTCCCCGGCAAACACCGCACCCGGCCCGCCATCTCCAGCTCGAAGAGCGCCGTAAACACCTCTGAGGACGTCAGTTGCGTCTCCAGAAGCTCCAGAATCTCGTCGATCTGCAAGCTTTCGTCCGAGCGCAGCACCTCCAGCACCATGGCCTCCTGGGGCCGCAGAACCGGATCAGTCAATAAAGATGTGGCCGTCTCCGATTTGGATTCAAACCCCGCCTCCGCCTCCAATTCCAGCCGCACCTGCGAGGGCAGATCCTCCCACACATCCTCCCAGGAGGCCACCAGCTTGGCCCCCTGTTTGATCAGCGTGTTGGGCGTCCACGATCCCTTGCTGGTCACGTTGCCCGGCACCGCAAACAGGTCGCGGTTCTGGTCCGCGGCGCACCGTGCCGTCACCCGCGTCCCCGAGTTCTCCCCGGCCTCCACCACCAGCACCGCCACGCTCAGCCCGCTCAGGATGCGGTTGCGCCGGGGAAAGTTCTGCGGCGCCGGAAACGTCCCCATCGGCAGCTCGCTCACAATCGCCCCGCCGGTGGCCAGAATCTCCTCGGCCAGCTTCTTGTTTTCCTTGGGATAGATCACGTCGATCCCCGTGCCCCACACCGCCACCGTGGGCATGCGCGCCGCCAGGGCCCCCTTGTGCGCACAGGTATCGATGCCCCGCGCCATCCCGCTCACAATCAGCAGCCGCCTCGCCGCCAGGTCGCGCGACAGCATCTCCGCCACGCCCGACCCGTACGGCGTGGGATGCCGCGTCCCCACCACCGCGATGGCCGGCCTCGACAGCAACCGTGCCTCCCCGCGCACCCAAAGCACCGGCGGAGGATCGTAGATTTCCTTCAGCCGCTCCGGATACTCCGGGCAGCCGAACGTCACCAACGTCGCCCCCTGCGCCGCCACTCGCTCCCACTCTGCCTCAGCCGCCTGGCGGGCTTTGCCGTCAAAGATGAATTGCGCCGCCTCCGCCGGGAACCGCAGCCCCTCCAGAGCCGTCAGCGGCAGGGTGAAAATCCGGCTCGCCTCCCCAATCTGCTTCACCGCATCCAGAATTCGCTTCGGTCCCAGACCCGGAGAAAGCGTCAACGCCAGCCAAGCCAACCGCTCCTCATCGAGAGGTGGCGCCTGGGGCGCAGAAACGGGTTGGGAAATCGTCGTCAAGCGGATGCGTCTTCCCGCCGGGAAATGGCACCATCCGGGCGCAAAGGAGACCAAATTTCTTGCACTTTGGTAATTGAGCCAAAGTTACCCCCGCCAAACATGCCTGTCAAGCACTCGCTATTGCCGCCGCGGATACGCGTCGCGATTCCCTGCCATTGGATTGCTACTCTAAGAAGGTGTGAGCCCCAACCTTCCATCCCGCCTGCGCATCGCCGCCATCGGCTTCCTCAATCCCGCGCCCCTCATGTGGGACTTCGAGCACCCCCCTCTCGCTGCTCCGCTCGCCCTGCGCTATCGAATCGACCGCATGTCCCCCTCCGAGTGCGCTGCCCGCCTTGCTTCCGGAGCCGCCGACATCGGCCTGGTCCCCATCGCCGCCCTCGCTGCCACCCCCGGCCTCCGCATTCTGCCCGGCTCGACCATCGCTTCAAAAGGCCGCGTCCGCTCCCTGCTCCTGGTCCGCCGCGCCAGCCAGCCGCTCTGCGCTCTCCACTCCGTCGCCGCCGACTCCGCCAGCCGCACTACCCTCGCCTACGCCCGTATCCTCTTCCACAAATGGGGCAACCCGGAAGTCCCTTTTCTGCCCCTCCCTGCCGACCTCGACGCCATGCTCGACCGCGCCGACGCCGCCATCCTCATCGGCGACCCCGCCCTCTTGGCCCTTGAAGAGCAGGCCAACCGCTTCGAGCGAACCGGGGAGGAACTCGTCTACCACGACCTCGCCCAGGAGTGGCGCGCCCTCACCGGCCTGCCCTTCGTCTCCGCCGTCTGGGGCGCCGCCTCCGGCGGGGTTTTGGACGGGACTGTTGGGGAAGATTTCAATCAATCCCGCATCCACGGCCTCCAGAACATCGAATCCCTGGTAGCCGAGTGGTCCGTGAAACTCCCCATCCCCGAACACGCCATCCGCTCCTACCTGACCGCCAATATCCATTACGAACTCGACCAGGAATGCCTCGAAGGCATGAGAGCCTTCTTCCGCATGGCCGCCGAAGCCGGCGTCCTGCCCCCATATGAACTTGCGCTCTCCTAGGGCCTGTTAGCACTACCAGGACGGTGGCCCCCTGGTAGTGTTAACAGGCCCTCGAGCCAGTCTCCAATCCTTGCATCGAATACGAAAAAAGGATTTGCTTCTTGCAATCCAAGAGACGAGAATTCCCCTACGCATTCCCGCCCTCGCCGGCAGGAACCGAAAACATCGTCCAAACGAAAGGAGCGTCATGTCGATAAGTTTCCGGGCCGTCAAAGGCCTCTGCTCGCTTTTCACTCTCGCTGTCTGCGCCCTTGCCTTCTCCCAGACCAGATCGGCCCAGCAAATGGGGGTGTCCCTGACCTACGAAACGCACCCCGTGGAAGCAGTTCATGCAACCCCCGCCAGCCCCATCGTCCACACCTGGCGGCTGCAAAACGTCAACGGCAATCTCGACCTCATTGTCCACCCCGACGGAAGTTATGTCTTCGCCGGCGAAATGCCGGACCGCAAGCCCGGCGCCCTCTGGGATGTCACGGTTGCCCTGAAAAACACCCGCGGCAATGCTCTCCTCTTCCACTATGAGGGCGACTCCTCCAACGGCGTGCAATTCGCCAAAGAGGGCCAAAGCGCCATCCTCAGGGAGAACTTTGCCTCCTTCGCCGCCGATCATCAGGCCACCTGGACCTATACCTTCCAATCCGACGCGCCCGAGCGCCGCGCGCAGTTCGAGGCCATGGAGCGCAGGAAGGAGCAGCTGCGCCGGGAAGAGCAGCAAGCTGTCGCTGCCCGCAACGCCCAGTTGATCGCTCAAAAGCGCCAGGAGCAGACGGATGAAGCCAAAGCCGAGCTGGCCTGGGAAGAGAACTACGCGCGCACCCATCAAGCTGCAGGCCGCCGTCCAGCCCCGCCCCCGGCTCAGAACCGCGGTGGCAGCGGAGTTGGCCAGGTTGTGGGTGACATTGCCACCGCTCCGATCAGGGTCGCCGGCGGGGTAGCCAAAGCTGCGGGCGATATCGTTGGCGGCGTCACCTCGTCCCTTGGTGCCGTCACCAACTCCCTCGGCGCCGCCGCCAAGGACATTCTCAGCATCTTCTAGCAGAAGTTCACAACAGAACAACTGCCGTCATCCTGAGCGAACGGGACCCCAGGCGCCCTCTTCAGCCCGGGGGTGGTGAGTCGAAGGATCTGCAGTTGTTCTTTCTTGAACTTCGAGGACACCACAACCGGCGCAGGCACGCGGTCCGCGACTCCATCGCGCCGCCAACCTGCCAACTCGCTAACTGGGCCGATTCGCAACGCGAATCGGCCCGCGAACTCCGCTGTCTTTTCAGATCTCCCACCTGAGCAGCGCCGCACCTACCGTGAACCCCGCCCCCACCGCGGCTAGCAGCACCAGGTCGCCCTTGTTCAGCTTGCCCTCTTCAATGGCCGTCTCCATGGCCAGAGGAATCGTCCCCGAGGACGTATTCCCATACTTCTCGATATTGATAATCACCCGCTCCGGCGCCATCCCCAGCCGGTCCGCCGTAGCCGTAATAATCCGCTTGTTGGCCTGGTGGGGAATAAAGCAGCCCAGCTCCGCCCCGGTCACGCCGTTGCGCTCCAGCACCTTGGTCGTAGCCTCGGCCATCTTGCGCACCGCAAACTTGTACACCGCCGGCCCGTCCTGGTAGATGTAGTGCATCTTCTTGTCCACCGTCTCGTGGCTCGATGGATTCAGGCTCCCGCCGCCCTTCAGGTTCAGCGCCGGCCCACCCGACCCGTCGATCTCGTACACAAAATCGATGAACCCCATCTCGCCCTCTTCGGCCGGTTCGATCAGCACCGCTCCAGCGCCATCTCCGAACAAGATGCACGTCGCCCGGTCAGTGTAATCGGTCATGCGCGTGTTGGCGTCCGACCCGATCACCATCACCTTCTTATGCGCCCCGCTCTCCACCAGCTTTGCCCCCGCCTGCAAGGCAAAAAGAAATCCCGAGCAACCCGCCGAAACGTCGAAACCCCACGCTCCCTTGGCCCCGATCTTGACCTGCACCAGGCACGCTGTCGAGGGGAACATCATGTCCGGCGTCACCGTGCCCACCACGATGCACTCGACCTCACTGGGTTCGACGCCCCGCGCGGCCAGGCAGCGCCTGGCCGCCTCGGCGCACATATCGCTCACGCCCAGCCCCTTGGACAATACGTGCCGCTCGCGGATGCCGGTGCGCTCCACGATCCACTGGTCGTTGGTCTCCACCATCTGTTCCAGATCGTGATTGGTAATCACATCGGGGGGAACGTAGGTCCCGAGCGCCGAAATCTTGGCGCGCCGGCCCACCACGGGACGAACGGTAAGGCTCAATGCATCTCTCCTTGCGAAGGGCAGCCAGCCGGTCTCTGCATTCCCGATCCCTGATCCCTGACCCCTGATCCCTGTAATAAAAAAGTACCGGGTGACCTACTGCGCCCGTACTAGCCCGTTACCGTTGCTTCCTTCCGGACCTGGCGGGGTTGGCGGGATTACGTCGCGTAGGACCCGGCACTGATCGATTTTAGCACTGGCAGAGCGGATTCAGATGGCGCGGGAGGCAAGGCTAAGGCGCGGTACGTGCTTTTCTCCGAAGCAACGGCGCGTGTCTCCCGCTCACACCGTCCCGGCCATTGCCACCCTGTAATTCAGAACCCATGCGCGCTGTTCGGAAGTCTCTGGAACTTCGACGCCGCGTGCTTGACTGACCGCCTGAATTGCTTCCAGAGGCGCCTTGCTCTCGAAAACCAGCATGCACGCGGCTAGCAGCCCTGCTCGCCCGATTCCTTGTCGGCAATGGATCACAGCGCTACGCCCGCTCGCGAGAATCTCATGAAGCCTCGCCAGCATCGCCGTCACTTCCGACTCGGACGCTGGAACCTCGCGATCCGGAATGGGCAGAGAGAGAAAGCCGAGCCCGTGCGATTGAGCAACAACGGACTCCTCAATCAAACTCAGTTCGCGTTCTTCCTCCGGCGTCAGCAGCGAGACGACCGTGGTGACGCCCAGTTGACGCCAGCCCTCGATCTCGTCTTCGAGCCAGTCGCCTCCACGGGGACGCGCTGCAATCGCGAGCTTTCCCTTCCACGGACCTTCCACCCAGCGAAGTTCTGTGCTCACTTGGACAGGTCCTCCTTCTCATGAATCTCACGCGGCAGCGTATCCACATTCACCCCGCGCTCCCGCAGCACTCTAATGCGATGATGACCGTCGAGAATCATGCCATCGGGCCGCGCCTTCAGGCATTCCAATCGCCCCGGCAGCAGGGATTCCAACAGCTCCTCCGAAGTGCGCCCACGCATCTTCTCGAGTTTTGCCTCGCTCAGCAACTCGTCGGAGTGGAGGGACCTCAGGGGCAGCTGCTCCATCGCTGCATTCTAGATCGAGCTGGGTCCGGAAACAATGCGAATCGTCGTGGCGAGGCGGAGTATTTGGCATGCCCTCCCGACTCGCAACTCTGAGGAAGCGTTCTCCCAAACCGAGAATGACGTCGCGACGTCTCCAGCTAGAATGGAACTGTGATCAAAACCTATCCACCCACGGCCCCTTCCGTGGGATTTATTTCGTTAGGCTGCCCCAAGAACCTCGTCGATTCCGAGGTCATGATGGGCCTGCTCGACCGCGCCGGCGCGCGCCTCACCGCCCATCCCGAAGAAGCCGAAATCCTGGTCGTCAACACCTGCAGCTTCATCGATAGGGCCAAGCAGGAGTCGGTCGACGCCATCCTCGAAATGGCCCGCCACAAGACCTCTGGCTCCGCGCGCAAGCTCATCGTCGCCGGCTGCCTGGTCGAGCGCTACCGCGACGAGATCCAGAAGAGTATCCCCGAAGTCGACGCCGTAGTCGGAACCGGCGAGCTCCAATCCATTCTCGAAGCCGCCGGCCTCGCACGACCACAAGCTGGGGCCACACCATCGCCCTTCACCATCCTCACCACTTCATTCCAAAACGAGGACAGCCCGAAGGGCCGCCCCGGCCAGGAATCCCGGGCCGGCACGCACACGCATTCCACAAATCTCCTCCAAGACGAGGACAGCCCGAAGGGCCGTCCCGAAGGCGACCACCGCGAGCGCCAAGGCCGCTTCCGCCGCGACGCGTGGCAGGGCGCAACCCATCTCCTGCCGACCTATCTCTACGACGAAACCACTCCCCGCTTCCTCACCACCCCCAAATCTTCCGCCTACATCAAAATCGCCGAAGGCTGCGACCACCCCTGCACCTTCTGCATCATCCCCAACCTGCGCGGCAAGTTCCGTTCCCGCCGTTTCGAATCGGTGGTTTCCGAAGCCCAGCAATTAGTCGCCCGCGGCGTCCGCGAAATTACCCTCATCGGCCAGGACACCACCTGCTACGGCGAAGATCTCGGCCTCACCGACGGCCTCGCCACGCTCCTCGAGGCGCTCGCCGCAGTTCCAGGCCTGCGCTGGCTCCGCTTCCTCTACGCCTATCCCAACCGCATCTCAAATCGTTTATTGGACACCATCGCCCGCCACGACAACATCTGCAAATATCTCGATGTCCCCCTCCAGCACGCCTCCCCCTCTGTTCTCAAGCGCATGAAGCGCGGCGCGGGCGCAGACATCTTTTTGAAGACTTTGGAGAAGGTCCGCGGCGCCGTCCCCGGCATAGCTCTCCGCACCAGCTTCATCGTCGGCTTCCCCGGCGAGTCGCTCCGCGACTTTGAGCTTTT
>Ga0326728_10000656_pt1 | contig 131940 bp, 117 predicted proteins | sample MB3enrmetagenome_FD_207602 | JGI IMG/M metagenome (GOLD analysis project Ga0326728, IMG submission 207602) | Lab enriched peat soil microbial communities from McLean, Ithaca, NY, United States - MB31MN | ecosystem: Environmental > Terrestrial > Soil > Wetlands > Peat | place: USA: New York...
TAAGGTTGGATAGTGGAGGAAGAGTCCTTCCTCGAAGGGTAGGGGCGTTCACACATATAGGCTATACAATAGGCTCTGTGACTTGTCAAGCAAAAAATGCGAGGAAAATGTGAGTCAAAATGTCAAGGGGGCTAGGCCATGCAGGCAGGAGTCAGGGTTCAGGAGAGTCAGGAACGGAATTCGGAATTTCGAATTTCGTTTTTCGATTTTCAGGTCCGTCAGGTCTCAGAAGAACCTCGCGTAATGGGTTCCCCTCCTTGTTAAGGAGGGGTTAGGGGTGGTTGACCGGGACGCGACGCTGCCACCCACCACCCCCCGGCCCCCTCCTCCCGCTGCGGAGGGGAGTCATTTCCATGGCAGCAGCGGCGCCTGTCATTCCCAGCGCAGATGCCCATGATGCTTCGGCTCTATTGATGAAAACGCCCAGATTATTCCCTTCCTGGCTAAGGCTCAGCGTGTCGGATGTACATCGGGGTGCTCGCTGCAAAGCCCGCGGAGCGGGCTGAAACAAGCAGGCAGCTCGGCGGCAGATGCAGTTTGCCTTCCTCCGGGTTCCTACTACAGGAACGAATTGAAAAGCCGCTCAGGTTCCGATTCAGCTCAGCGATCAGGCGCGGCAGGGGCTTGTGACTCTGCGAACAGTCAGTCATCTCCCGCAATCGATGCCGCTCCCGTTGCACCGCCTTCTTCGACGGCGTCACGTACAGATAATGCACAGTGCCCGTCAATTGCCACTGGCGCACAGGGGCGAAACAAGCGTACTATGGACGAAGAATAATGATCACGCGTTTGCGAGTACGAAATTTCAAGAGCTTGCGGGACGTCGACCTGCCTCTCGGTCCCCTTAATGTTCTTGTGGGGCCCAACATGGCGGGAAAAAGCAACATACTTGACGTCCTCAAATTTCTCTATCAGGTCTTCTTTCCAGAAGCACTCGCAGACGGCATATCCTACGCGCTTGCTCAGCGCGGCGGACCGAGTGAAGTGGTCTGGAAGGGTGGCGACGACAAGCTGATCGGGATTGGCCTCGACGGTTTCAATGAGGGCGAGCCCGATACCAGGTTCAAATACGAGCTTCAGCTCATCGCTGGGGCTGGCGTTTTCGTAACTGTCCAACGAGAATCCCTGAAGCTTTTGCGCGGGGATGAAGAAATTGAGCTTATTCGCCAGGAGGGCAGTTCGCGCCGTTACACAAACGTCGACGGAGAGGATCTGGGGAATATACCCTCATCCAGTGTTTCAGTATCGGCGCTCCAATATGCGAGACCAGACTGGGATGGATACAAGTTGCACGAATGGGTGAGGGGTTGGCGCTTTTATCACCTAGTCCCGCCCGTCATGAGGCAGCAAAGCCAAATAGCATCGGGGCAACAGCTCACGCCGGTCGGCGACAATGTCTCCGCTTGGCTAATGTGGATACAGACTCACTCTCCTGAAGCGTTCGGGCGAATAAACGAAGTATTGCGCGACTTGTTTCCCGAAATCATCCACGCCAGAACCATACCCACGCGATTTGGAACTGTACAACTAGAAATCTCGGAGAAGCTATTGACGCAGCCCACCACAGGACTGCAGGCATCTGATGGACTGTTGGTTTTAGTTGCGCTTCTCTCGCTGATTTACGTCCCCCCAGAGCTTAGCGGAACGCTGTTTTGTATTGAAGAGCCGGAGAACCATTTGCATCCGAAGCTCCTGGAGACGCTGGTCGCGCTGCTTCGACAGGTGCGAGAAGAGATTCTTGAATCAAAGAAACGCCTGACACAAATCATCATTACCACTCATTCGCCTTACTTGGTGGACCAGATGGCGCTTGATGAGGTCACCTGGATTGAGAAGAAGGATGGCCAGACAAGAGCGTACCGCCCGGCGGACAAAGCGCACCTTAGAAAACTGGTCGAGGACAAAGAGCTCGGTATCGGCGACCTCATGTTCACGGGAGCGCTCGGCGAAGAACAATGAATATTGGGATTGTCGTCGAGGGCGAACGCGACAAAGCAGCTTACCCCGAATTTATCCGAAAAATACGAGACGATACAGAGCGCATTCGCGCTGAGCCTTGCGGTAATGACATCAAGCTGATGGAGAAGTTCGTCGGGCGGCTGAAATATTTTCAATGGCGAGCAGAACATTCTATTGACAAAGCTCTTGTCATCAGGGACTCCGATTGCAGTGATCCTGCCATTTGGGAAACTAAGATGGAGCAGATTCTCGAGCAATCTCGGTTTGTTCCCAGCTTCCCGGTTCACTTTTACGCGACCAAATGCGAAATCGAGACTTGGCTATTGGCTGACGAGGACGCGATCAATCAGGTGGCTCGCAGCCGAGGGAAGCCGGGGTCGGTTTCCAAGGTTACCCTTCAGCTAGAGTCGCATAGGAATGCAAAGGAGCTATTTCGCAGAGTTTTGTCGGAGGCGCACCTGCCTGCTGATCCCAAAGTGTATCAAGAGATAGCCCGTGCCGTGAGCATCGACCGGATAGCAGCGCGTTGTCCACACTTCCAGCAGTTTGTCGATCGAGTTCGCGCCTGCTGACTCCTCACAACACAGCTCAAGGCGGCAGGCGCGGTTTGCCTTCCTCCGCGTTTCTCCTACGGGAACGAATTGGCGAGCCGCAGACGAAAGGCAAAGTACGCCTACGTCTGCGCTGACCTGCGGCACAGCGTCTGGGCTTCCACAACGGGCGAGTGCCTGTCCACCCATTAATTGTTGGAAGGGCTGTTCTCACCAGCAATAGCTAAACGCTAGCCGACAACGGACGAGTTATGTTCCCACAACCCCGTTTCGGGACAGCGATCAACGGGGCTGATCATTAAATCCTTTGGCGACTACTCAGCAAGGAATCTGGAAATAATCTCGGAAAGGCCGCCCGCCTTTGCAATCAATCGGGTAATTCAGCTACCATGAATGTATGGTTGATAGCTTGTTTGGCCCGAAGGAACGAGCCGGGCCGCGCACGAAGGATTCCGGGGAATCGATCTTCGAGTATCTTGACGCGTCATCCCATCCTGCGGCAGCGGCTGCGCGCGAAATCATGAATCAGTGGTTTGCTACTTTCCCCTCTTCGGGCGCAGAAGGCATGCGTCATCGCCTCCGTAGCGACGAACCGGCCGATTTTCACGCAGCCTATCACGAGCTTGCCATCCACGCACTCCTGGCAGCCCTTGGATGCACAGTACAGGTCCATCCCGCAGTGGCGGGCACGCTGAAACAGCCCGACTTTGTTGTGACCGAGATGGCTGGCTCTGAATTCTATCTGGAAGCAATCTGCAGCAGTGGCCAGTCTAAGCAGGAGTTGGGTCGTGAACGGCTTGAGCAAGGATTGCTCGAATTGATAGACGAAGGTTTTCTAGGTCCCTACCTCCTAAGTGTAGTTGTGCGTGCGAAGAGTTCGGCCGCCCTATCTGCGAAGAAAGTTGTGACGTTCCTGAATAATGCGATTCTTGGCCTAGATCCGGTTGAGATCTCGAACAAGATCCGAAATGCGGGCTTGCAGGCGGCGCCTGCCCGGACCTACAGGTCTGACGGCTGGGTGTTGGAGTTTGGATTTGTTCCGTTTGACCAACCACGGAACAGCACTATTTTGTCGCACATAAGCACCGCGTCCGGTTTGCAGGAGGTTACCGTTGCACAGGATCTGAGAACAGCGCTTCGCAAGAAAGGTAGTCGTTATGGCGAACTCCTTAGGCCTTATGTTATCGCAGTGAACAGTAACGATATCTTTGCAACTGAGGAGAGCATGTCTGAGGCCCTGTTCGGTGAACTCGTTGTCTCGCGGGGCCAAGGGCTACCACCTGCAACCGTGTCCTCAGGGAATAATGGATTCTGGAACGGACCAAACGGACCTCAATTCACACGTGTAAGCGCAGTACTGTTCACTCGCCTTCTGACTGTTGGGAACTTGCAGCGGCTTGCGGCAGCATCTTTGTTCTTGAACCGCTGGTCAGCAATGCCTTACAGGGGAGTGCTAGAAAGCCTGCAAACAGTTAGCTTCCACGATACGGACTTCGTTGCGAAGCCGGGAAAAACTCTGCAAGAAATACTGCGAATCGACCCGAATGGGCCGTCCTGGGAAGGAAGTTGAAGCAGATTTGCCTCGAGGTCGTGCGCTTCAGAATCGCCCTCCGGCATAGCTCGTTTGCCGCGTCCTTGTCTCGAAGTCCGCTTCGATGACACCAGCGCCGTTTCGAGGTCGATGGTGATATGCCTGTTGCCGAAGGTGCTTTGGTTTCGGAGACCATTTGAGTCAAATCCATGATCCTGCTAGTATCTACGGGTGCGACCCACCGCAGCACCGTCCCCTGCCGAACTCACGCCAAGCGAGCACTGGCTATCTCTCCGTAAAGTCGTCCTCGGGGCATTCATCCTCATTGGCAGGTGATGTTTATGCCGAAGAGTCCTCCGCATCTTGACACTCGACCTGATTTTGTGGGTCTGGGGACGTTTCACACGCAGTACGGCCTCCTCCAGAAACTCGAATGTTGTTTTTTCTTTCCTAAATCGGAAGTCGCAAGGATATGGGTTCTCGTCCGAGCGCGTTCTGCAGACGACGGCATTCTCGTGACATGGAAATTCTCGTGTGAAATGAAAGTCGGTGGCAATATCCTGATCGCAGAAGAGATATTCCATTCTGGTTACATGCAATGGGATTGGGGAAATGGTGTCGAAAACACGCTCGTCGGAGAAATAACCAGATTAACAGTTAGCCGCGGAGATGTTGATGGCTCTGCTATTTCGCGGGTTCGGTTCGTCATGACACCTAGTGCCCTCCTTCGCTCAGCAGACATCGTTACAGAACAAAATGGGAAAATCGCGGTCCGGAAGGTCGCAAGGAAAGGGCCCGTCTGTTGCGTGAGCCCCGGGATTGCTTTCCACTTCGCCAGCGCGTATCGAGGAATTGCTGCCGGCAAATTGGAATCAAACGTCGAATGCGAGTTGGTTGAGCCAACTCAAATGCGAGATCCGAAGCGCATTCTTTCTTCGCTTGATGATGTCCTCGCTGTTGCGTCATTCGCGGAACGACGCGTTTTGATATTGACGGGCTGGAACTTATCGTACACAAACGGGGCCCTTACAACATATTACCGGCGCGATTTTTCGGTGCCCTCACAGGAGGAAACGGACATTGATGAAACTCTGATCTCGTTGCGGGACATTGAAGAATTCTTGAACAAAAGCCTCCACAAGTTCCGCAGCCTCTCTGATCCTGGAGCGTTGAAGCAGGCTATTTACTTCGCTCTGCAAGGGCAGGCGAGGGGCATCGGGGATTCATTCGTAATGTTGTTTGCTGGCGTAGAGACCTTGCTCAACCTATTTCAGTCGCTGGAAAACCTTAATCTCATCGTTCCAAGAAAACAGTGGCGGTCCTTATCCGATAGGATTTCCCCGCTGCTGAAAGGTCAAGAAACTTTCCTCGCTCTTCCAGAGGACGTTCAAGCCAAGGTACTGAATGATATTCATGGCGCGAACCGAACGTCCTTTGCCGCTCGCTTTAAACGGGTGTGCTCATCGCAAGAGATCGATTTAGCTGACCTCTGGCCAATGCTCGGAGGAAGAGACAGTTTGTACGCGGTGCGGAACCGAATCGTGCATGGTCGTGTTTTTTCAAATGATCAGGAATGGTTTAGGGTTATATCGGCAAAATACCACCTGCTGTGGACTCTAGAGAGAAGCATTTTGAGTATCTTGGAATGGCCCGTCGACCGGAGTAGGGTCTCAGCGAAAAGCTTGTGCGGAATGACGCTGTATAGCAGTTGGCGTATGGATCGGGAGTATTTTGCAACGGCGAAATAAACGACCGAGAGTGCTGCCGACCGATGCTCTCTTCGGTGCGGACCGTCGGCACACCGCTGCTTTTGCCGTTTCTGTGACTCTGCGACTTGGCCTCGTGAAATCGGCTCTGCGACTAGCTGGACTTGGGCGTTTAATGCTGTACTCGTAGAAGTGTAACCCCTGACTCCCCCGCTTCGGGGAACATTGTGGCGGGCTGGCGCGGACCCCCGCGTTTTGGGGTTTGCGATCTCCCGAAGGGACAGGCTAGAATGGGCAGCAAAGAACAGGTTTCAGGTGTCAGGTGTCGGGTTTCAGGGGGAGAGGGAACAGGTTTCAGGTGTTAGGTTACAGGGGGCCAGAGCGAGATTCTTCGTCCTACGGCCCAAAGCCTTCGGGCGACGGGTCGCTGCGCTCGGAATGACACGGTGGTAGCGCAGAGTTTGTGTTTTTCAAACTCTCCGGTTTTAGTTTTTAAATAATTCCTAGATCATTAATGCGAATAAACGAATATGACTCACGGAAAAGCCGCAGAGTCCCAACGTCAGGGACTCTGCGCTACTCGCTCGCTTTGCACTCGAAAGGCGGTAGCTGCTGCTACCGCACTCCAAGGCATTTGGCGAGCTACCCCCCGCTCGAGGCAGGGCGCGGGGGCGGGGGCACGACTGCCATTGGTACCCTTGCAAACGCGACACGATCGTTCGCCGGATCGAGCACATTCACCTGCAAGGTGTAACGGCCGGGGCGAAACTTAGCCAGGGGGATTTGCACGAAGTAACTGGCTTTGCCGTCAGAGGACTTCCCCACTTTCCCGGGGAAGGGACCCGCGTCCGCTACTTTCGCGCCTCCTCGGAAAAAGGCCAGCGCTACTGAGGGCGGAACGGACGCAGCATTTGCGGCTGAGGGCGCGTTTGTCTTTGAGGCTGGTTTCCCTGGGTAGGACTGGAGGAGCACAAACAGATCCTGGTTGGTTCGAAATACGTTGGTCACACTAGGCAATACGGATTTGCCTTCGAGCTTCAACGGATTGTCGTTTTCGCCTTTGGACTTTGCGCGCCGCCCTTCCTTCGCCTCATCGCCTTTCACTTCGTTCGAAAGCACCACCGAACTCAGTGCGAGTCCGCCCGTGGAGACGGGAGGCAAAACGAGCGGCTCCTCGAAAGTCCCCATTTTTCCGGACTGATTCTCTCTCACCAGGACCTTCAATTGGAACTTCCCGGTAGGCAGGACCAAGTCTCCTTCGTAGAGGAAATTGCCAGCGAGCAGCATGTCGTACGATTCACCGCTCACTTTCACCGGGAGCGTGTCGCGCAGGACTCCGACCGGCTTGCCGGAGGGGTCCGTCACGCGCCAAATGAAATCGAATTCCGTCTCACGGTTGTTGGATTTCTTCAACAACTGCACGGCTGAGCCGGGTATTTTGGCCGCCAGCACAACATAATAATTGTTGTCGGGGCGAAGAAAGTACGACGTGTCAACCACGAAGGGCAAATCGAGAAATGGCTCGTCGAGATTAATCGCTTGCTGAAGCTGCGCTTCTTTGTCCTCTTGGGTGAACTGGCGAAAGTTCTTGGGGGCATAGTAGCCCGGACGCGCTTCAACTTTCATGCCGGGACGGTCGACCTCGACGCGAATTCTGCGGAAACGGCCGTCGGAACGAGTGTTGGTGGGAGAATAGCCAAGCAAGTAATAGCTGGAGTTTTCCGCCTGGATTTCCTGGAAAGCCTCGCCAAAATCATTTGTGTCGTAGAACGTTCTGCCGCCGGTATCCTGCGCCAGCGAGGCCAAGGTTTCCCGGCTACTGTGCATTGAGGAAATCTGGGAGGAAACCGCCGAACCGCTGTAGACGGCAGTCCCGGCAGGGCTCGCAGAAGTGGCGTCGCCGCCGGGCGGCAATGCCATTAAGCCGCGCGTATCCATGGTATAGAGCGAGACGTTTGACTGGTTGGCGGCTGCGACCGTGGCCAACAATTGCGCCTGGTTTTCGATCCCGGTACCCGTAATGCCGCTGGAAAAGTGAACCACCAGCTTCCGTCCCGGAACCCCGCGCAACATGTTCGCCAGGGATTGGATGGCGGCGAGCTTCTCGTCGGTATTGAAGATATTAAACTCCGTCTCGTCAGGCGTGAAGGCGTCAGAAACATCCTGCGTCACCACTTCCTGGCCCAGGGCGTCGGTCGAGCCGGCCGCGCCGGCCGTTCCGTTGGCAGCCAAGTTGGAAGATTCCTCTCCCACCAGAATCCCGTTGATAGCTTTGGAGAGAGCGTCGCGGTCGTTGGTGAAGTTCTGCACCACTCTCAGGCTCGAGGTGTAGGTGACAACCGACACCAGATCGGCCGGCGTCAGCCTTTGCTTAACGAAGGTGTTAGCTGCCTTCAGGGCTCGCATCAGGTCGTCCGGCTGCATCGAGGACACGTCAAAGAACAGCAGCGTCAGCCGGTGGTCTTGCAAGACTTGCGCCGGGGAAACATTGGGTGGAAGTTTATCCAGGTTGATGGTGGGCGGCGGGCCGTTGGTGGTGCTTGCCTGCGCCAACTTCTCGACATTCTCCAAGCTGAAGGAATTGATGGTTTGCGGTACGCCATCTTCAAACACCCGGAAGTCTTTCGCCTCGAGATCGGTTACCAGTTTCCCCTTGGCTGTAACCCGGACGTCCACCAGCACCACGTTCGTCTGACTCTGCAAAACAAAGCCTTGGCGAGGTGTGCCGGCCCGTTGCGCGCCGGCATCTGTAGTGGCGCCGGCCTGCTGTGCGCCGGCGTTTGTACTCTGCCCATCGAGCGCCAGGGGCGCCACCGACAACCCAAATACCAGCCCGGCGAGGGAGAGTTTAGTTAGGAGAATTCGTAGCTTTCGTTGCATCGCAGTGCCTTTCGAGTCGAGAGTCGAAAGTCGAGAGTCGAAAGGCAGGGCGAGATTCCTCGCTCCGTTCGGAATGACAACGGCAGTCGACTGCCCTTTCGACTCTGGACTTTCGACTCTCGACTGCCCTTAGAACCTCAGCCGCAGCGAAAAGATCAGGCTGCGCATTGCGCCCACGCTGGTCACGCGCCCGAAGCCCTGGCCGTTGACGACGGTAGATAGACCCGTGAACTTGGGTGTGTTGAAGATATTATCCGAGGTGATGCGGAAATCGCCCTGAATGCCGCGCTCGCGGGAGAAAGTCACCGACTTATCCAGCGACATATTGAAATTCACGAAGCCGGGTCCGGGAATGGTGTCGCGTCCCGCATCGCCGTAATCTCCAGGAGCCGGAAGCGAGAAGGCGGCGGTGTTGAAGAAATCGAGAGCGGTCCGCTGGGAGCGCGGGAGCTCGACAGGCAGTCCAGTGGCGTCCGCGCGCAGGTTGGAAATCGCTGCCGTCCCCGCCCGATTGCTGAGGTTGCCCAATATCTGGGCCGTGTCCGGAGTGCCGGATTGGATGGTTGTCACACCGCTCAACTGCCAGCCGCCCAACACCCGGCTCATCGTTCCCCCTTTATTGAGCCAGCGGCGCTGCTCCCCGAAGGGAAATTGATAGATGTCGTTGATGAGCAGCTTATTGCGCACATCAAAGGTAGAGAGGCCGCGCTCCGCCCTCAAGTCGAGGTAGTTCTGCGCCACGATATTCCCCGCGCCACCCACGCTGGCGGCATCGTCAATCGACTTCGAAAAAACATACTGACCACTCATCGAGAAGCCTGCGTGGAACTGACGGCGCAGTCCCACTTGCAGGCCGTTATAGATGGAATCCGCGCCGTCGGTCTCGTAGGTGAACGCCAGGGTATTCTTCAGCGCCGTCTGGGCTCCAGTGGTGATGGGCGCACCGGGCGGTGACTGGTTGGGAGCCAAAAGCAGTTCCAGCTTTGACCCTTTGGTGCCCACATACCCTATGGAGAGTATAACGTTGCGGACCAATTCATCTTCGATCGACAAATTCCAGGTCTGCGCGTAAGGAGTGCGGAAGTTCGGATCCAAGGCGAAAGTGTTGGTTAGAATATTGGGCACCAACGCCGGGAAGCCGTTTTCGAGCGTCAGGACTTGCTTGGGCGTCGTGACCAGAGTCGAGGCGCGAGCGAAGGGCGGCTGGCTGGCCATGTTGGTATAGATTGAGGAATAGATGCTACCGGCGTAGAAGATGCCGTAGCCGCTGCGCAGCACCAAGGAGTGTTTCGACCAGGGCCGATAAGCCAGGCCCAAACGGGGCGCGAAATTGTGGTCATCACCGCGCAGCAATGAGCTGGGCAGATCCCCCGGGTTTTGGCCGGTGACGACCCCCGGCGTTGTAAAGCCCGGGCCGAAGGTCAAATCCGAAAGGTGGCCGTATTTCTCCGTGAAAGGCTCGAAGTATTCGTAACGCAGGCCGTACAGGATCGTCAGGTGTGCGGTGACCCTCCAGTCGTCCTGAAGGAAACCATCATAGACCCAAGAGCGGAAGTAATTGCTCGTGTCGCCGAAGCGAACGGAGGTAGTTTGCGGCAGCCCCAGCAGAAGATCCGCAAAGTCGAATCCCGTGTTGGCCACCGGAAGACCGTTGGTACTGAAATTACTGGTTGTATAGCCGCTGAATGCGAACGTCCCGCGCGCATTGGGGTCCGTCAGAAGGTTCTGCTGGACCCGCCGTATTTCGCCTCCAAAACGGACGTTGTGCTTTCCCACATTGCGCAGAAAAATGTCGATGGCGCGCAAGGTTTGATTACGCGTGAGGGAAGGGATGGGATCATTCAGCCCCGTGAAGTTCGTAAACTGCGTCGTGGGCAGGCCCCAATCAATCGGGCTGGTTGAAATGCCTTGAATGCCAAGGTCGCCGGCGATGTTCTCCTGGTAGGCATACTTGTTCAGCGTGGAAGTTCTCTGGCGGTTGAAATTCACAGTCAGGATGTTGAGAGTTCGCGGACCGAGAGTGTGAATCTCGCTCAGATTCATGTTCTGGCTTCGCACCGAAGTGGTCGAGGTCAAATCCGGAAAGTTCGATACCGAGTTGCTTCGTGCGGAATTGAAGAAGTACATGCCGTTGAGGCTGTCCTTGGCGGAAATCTGCTCGCCGATGCGGCCCATGACTCGGTCGTTGGCGGTAGGCAGAGATTCCTGGAGGTGAAAGTTCTGGATGGTGGCGCCTGGGACATTGGGCAAGGGAATGTAACCCAACAAGCCTAGAGCGGCTTGATCCATGCGCGCCGTCGGGATGGAGTTATTGGGGAACGGGGTGCGCGGCCCGGCGGGGTTGGACAAGGGATCGTAAATGATGGGGACAGTCCCCGCCCCCGAGCCGGTAGGGATCTCGGCCTCGGAGAAGTTGCCGGCGCGCTCGAGGAGGGTGGGCACCGTGGCAAAGCTGTCAAATGGACTCTTTCCCCGTGTCAAATTGTAATTCACGAAGAAACTCGTCTTGTTCCCCCCGTTATATATCTTGGGAATCACCAGGGGACCGCCGACGGAGCCGACGAAGTTCTCCGAATAAGATGGAATCTGGGGAGATTCTGCTACGTTCAAAGGGTAAGGATGAGCGTCAAAGACCGAATTGGTGTAACTCTCCATGATGTTGCCGCGCAGGCGATTCACGCGGGCCCGATTTCCCGACCAGTTTCCACCCCCACCGCCAAATCCTCCGCCGCCGAATCCGCCCCCACCAAATCCTCCGCCGCCAAATCCGCCTCCACCCGGTCCACCGCCACCCGGTCCACCACCTCCCGGTCCACCACCTCCCGGCCCGCCACCGCCGGGTCCGCCGCCACCCGGTCCGCCAACGCCAAAACCCGGAGCGCCCTGCCCCAACTGCATCAGGTCGCGCATTTGCTCGAACCTTTGGCGTCGATTTTGATCGCCTCCCGGAGTCGAAGCAGAAATGCCCTCGCCCCCGGTAAGCAGAACTGAGTTCGTGGCACTGGCAGATGAATCGGTATCCGGGGAGTTCTCAGCCTGCGCGCCGCCTCCCGCCGATTGCTCCTCGGAGAACCGAACCCCGCCTCCGTTGCCGTTCATTCCAGCCGTCAGCGATTGCTCGAGCCCTTGACCGCCCATTTCACCTTGGATTTGTGCCGGCAAGTTCTGCTGGTTTTGCGGCAGACGTTGCCCCGAAGGATGGTTAGTTGTCCCGGAAGCGTTTGCCGCTTCAGGCATGTTTATCACTAACGCCACATTCACTCGAAGCGTCTTGCTTTCGCTCACGGGAATCGGTTCCCGCACGTCATTCTGGAATCCTACCAATGAGACTTCCAGCTTGTAATTGCCGGGTGCGAGTCCGTTGAATACGTAGTTTCCGGCGTCGTCCGTCCAGGTCGCCTTTCTTTCGCCCGTTTGGGGATTGGTCAGGACCACCGTAGCGCCGGGAACAGAAACGCCGCCAGGCCCGTGGACGTGTCCTGTGATGCCCCCAGGGTTGCTGTTCTGAGCACGCAGTCCCGCAGGGAAAAGCGCCACAAGCAGCGCCAGGAGCGGCGCCCACCCGATGCTACTTTGCCCTCGACCCAGAGGGAGGCTTCCGAAATCCAATGAACTCATATCCTGCCCCGACCTTCAACCTTCGCTTAGGAACTTGCCCGCACTGCGGTTTTCGGCGCAACTTGCATCACGCGCCGGTCCTCTCTCAATCATTACGAATCTGCGCCGTCTGCGGTTACACAGCAGCCGCGCCTGGAGTTTGGATGTCTCGCAAGCCCCTGCCGTTGTCATTACACAGTAACCGCGGACAGTCGTTGCACGTCCAATCGTCAGGAGGACGAGTATGCACAAACGGTTCGTCTTGGCCCTAGGGCTTATCCTTTTTTTTATCACAGGTATTGCCGTCGCACAACAGAAGGAAGAAACACAAACGCCGCCGCAGAACCCGCCTCGCCAGTCCGGCGGGCCACCGGTCGGCGGAACCATCACTTCCGTCGGCGTAGACCGCTTCGAGATCAAGAAAACGGACGGATCAACGCAAACCGTGATGGTGGATGACCACACTCGCTACCGCCAGGGACAACAGGACATCCAACTGGAGGACTTAAAACCGGGAGACCAGGTTTTTATTCGAGGACAAGCCAACTCGAATAAGGAGTTCGTGGCCGAGAACGTTCGACGCGTTACTGCCGATGAAATACAACGTATTCAGAACGCCGGAGGGAGGGTGTTCGGCGCTATCGTCTCGATCGACAAGAACCAGCTCAAGGTCAGCAATCCCCGCCAGGGGGAAAGAATCGTGTTCGTGAACGATCAGACGCAATTCATGAAGGACGGCCAGCCTATTGCTCTCAAGGACCTCAAAGTCGGCGACCGCATCATGGCCGTTGGAAACGAATCCCTCGGACAGTTCCTGGCCACTCGGGTCATGACGGGACAATTCCGGCCGGGGCAGAGAAGGCAGTAGGCAGTTGGCAGTTGGCAGTTGGCAGTTGGCGGTTGGCAGTTGGCAGTTGGCGGTGGGCAGTAGGCAGTAAGCAGTGGGCAGTTGACATTCGGCGTTGGCAGTTAGGAGTGGGCTGATGGAGTCACCTTCGAAATGGCTGCCCTCTCCGCTGGGGCTGATCGTCACCCACATCTTCCGCTGGACACCCGGGGTGCATGCGGCAAAGCCCGCGGAGCGGGCTGGAATAAGCAACACCACCACCGGTGTCCAGCGAGAGATGTGGGACACGCTCGGACCCAGCCGTCTCGGGACAGGTGAGGGGTTGTTTGCCGCCCCAAAGCGAATTCAGCGATTTATAATGGGTGGACGCCGTCGAGGAGCGGTAGAGACGGCAAGGTGCGAGGAGCCGAAAGATGCGAAGAATCGGGATTGTTATGATGGCAGCCTGCGTCATGAGCGGGCTGGTGGGAATCGGGCAGGGTACGTTTGCCGGGCAAGAGCCTGCCGGAGCGCCGCCAACCGCGCCACAGGCGCGCCCGGCCCGAGGCCGGGTGGAGCACGAGCTCGAAAGAATGCGTGAGACTCTCAAGGTGACGGACGACCAAATCGCAAAGATTCGACCCATCCTTGAGACCCGGAACCAAGAGCTTAAAGACCTGCGAGCTAATTCCGCGATGCCGCAAGGGGAGGCCCGCGCAAAAGCCGCCCAGATCCGCAGGTCCGCCCGCCGGCAGATCGAGCGCATCCTGACGCCACAACAGAGACAAATGCAGAAGGCAATGCGGCGAGGGAACCACTAGGGGCTGGGGGCTAGGGGCTGGGGACTGGGAGTTGGGGAAAAGCAGGTAGGCAGTAGGCAGTAAGCAGTGGGCAGTACGCAGCACAGCGCCAAGACCCCAACCGCTAATCCTTGGCCCCTAGCTGGTCCCGAGTCCCTAGCCCCTAGTCCCTAGCCCCTCACTGCTCGACCACAATCAGCGCATGAGGAGGCAGGCGCAATGTAGCGCCGTCAGAGGCTAAAGACGCTCCAGAAGTTGCGAAGACTTTGCGAAGCCTGCTCACCATCCCGCCCAAACCCACGATTCTGCATGCTATCGGCAGCTCGGTGAAGTTCACCACACCGGCGCGTGCTCCCAGGGGGAAAACAGCCACTCGGGGAGGCGCATCCGGCGAGGTCACCGTGAATTCTTCCACGATCTTGCGCAACTCGCCCAACGCTTCCCGCTGCGCGCCGGACGGTTGAGCAACCCGATTATTCGAGTCCACATACGTGAGCCTGGGCAGCGAGTCTGAGAAGACCACCAAATTACCGTTGCCTTCCCTCACCTTGAGCAGGTATTTGTCCTTGGGAAGGTTGAGGGGGTCCGCCGAGGGCAGGCGCGGGTCGCCGTTCAGAGCGTGCGCCAAGCCTCCACTTACCAGTGCGGTCGCGCCCGAATTCAGAAAACTCGAGAGCTTCGCAACAAACTCCCCATCTTTTAGTGAATGAAGAGTAAAGAGCGCGGCGCGCGCCTGCTCGGGAAAGTGTGCCGTGGGAGCGAGGGGAATCGCCAGCATTCCGATCTCGTCGAACTCATACTGCTCGTCACCAGGCTCGCTCGAGACCGGTTTGTAGGCCGGAATCCCCTCCCAGTTTCCCGCCAGCTTGCTCAAGTCCTCGAATTCTTTTCGATGCGCGGCCAAAGCTTCGGCCTGCTCTTTGTATTGCGGCGAACTCAAAGCGCCGTAATGGAAGAGGAACGCTTCCGGGGCTCCGGCAAGAACTGTCACCAGCGCCTGATCCAGATAAATTTCTGCGTTGGTCCCAAACGGATCAAACCAGCCACCGCCTGTCTTGTCTCCCGCAACGTCCCTTAGCCAACGGTAGATGAAGTAGCCCGTATATTGCTGCTTGTGACCCCATTCATCAGAACTCGGGTCACGTAACTCAGTTCCCACCCAGATGCGATCGAAGAGTTCCGTCTCCCGATCGACGATGTAGCCGCGATCCTGGAAACTGTCGTACCACTGGGGGAATTTCAGGATGACCTTCACTTTGGGATTGACCTGCCTGGCGGGACCGAGCACGCGATCTCTGGCCATCTCGAGCATCAGCTTTTCGCGGTATTGCTGCCAGCTCATCGACCCTTTCGCGGCGGCGCACTCGGAACACTGGCAATCCGTGAAGAAAAAATCATCGATCATGATTTCATCGAAAATCCCGGCGGCGAACCGGAAGACAGATTCGAGCCGCTGCTGATTCTTCCGGTTGGTGTAGCACACCGCCACGTCCCAGCCGGAGGAAGGCTTGCCGAGCCCTGTGGTGGTAACGCACCCCGAAACGCGCAAGCCCGCATGGCGGAAGAAGTCACGCGCTGTCGCGAGAGTCTGTGCATCAGGCTGGTACCCATCGCGGAAGGCCTCGACGTAAACCTTGCTGATTCCCAACTTGCGGCAGAAATCAAGGGCTTCCGCGCGCCCCTGCTCAGTTGAGAGATGGTCGCGCACATCCTGGGCCGTGAAGAGGGTGGACCAATCCACTGCCCGGAGCGGGAAGGGGTCGAAAAGAAGCGCCCCGAAAAAGATGATTGTTAAGAGCAAGTAGCGCGGGCGTCTCGCCCCGTCCAAGCCTCCGTATGTCGCCACTAACTGGGTACCGCGGACCCCCGGTGTTGGGGTCTGCGGCTTGTCCACGGACCTGGAGAAAAGCCGCAGACCCACAAAACCGGGGGTCCCCGCTACCCCTGCTGAAAAAGCAGATAATGAAAGCATCGACGGAACACCTCCAAATCAGGGGATGGACGCCCGCGCGACGCTCGCCGCCGGACGTGCGCCGGGGGGAACCACAAGATAGCGCAGTCGGCCAGGAAAGAAAAGCTGAAGCCACGCGACGTAGTGGCGTCATTTGGAATCGGATCCCTTTCGATACACATGCATTTTCATGGCAGTCCCCATGCCGCCAGCAGCACCCAGAAACCATGAAGACGATTCCCCTCCATATTCCTGGCCAGTTTCTAGAGCAAAGAGATCTGTGACGCACTACACTAGATCCAGGAAAATGGCCCAAACTGAATGAATCTGGAGATGCGCATGAGGAAACTGGAACTTCGATTATTGAAACGCACGAACGGAGCCGAACTCGACCGTTACTTGCGCCTTTATAGCCGCAGTTTTAATCCCGATGAGCGGGTCAGCCCGCAGATTCTGCGCTGGGTCATTCAGCCCTCTCCGGCCAGGGTGAATCCCGTTCACCTCTTCGCCGCTTACTTGGACAAGCAATTGGTGGGCGGCGCCTGCACGCTGGTTCTTCCCATGTTTCAGGTCGTATTCGGAAGCTACATCTTCGTGGATCCGGCGCTTCGCGGGCGGGGGTTGGGCTTGAGGATCCTGCGTGAGGTGCTGCGTCAGGAGAAGAAGGGACCCCACGGGTGGAATTGGAGGCTTTACGCCGAAGTCACTTCCTCTTCGGGCGACTGGTGGCGCCAACTACTAGCCAAGGTGGGCTTCCGCTTTTTCAAGACGACGTGGCCGCTGGCTTCCTATCAGAATCCGAAGAAAGTGGTCGCGGGGCGCCTTTGTTACTTCAATTTCAGGAAGCCCCCCGAACGGTTTTCCCAGCCCGCTCTGCTGACATATATCCATGCCCTTTTTTATGGACCCGAAGCCATGCACCGCCACCTGCTGCCAAGCCTCAAGCACTTTGTAAAACTCGTGGCGTAAGGCTGGTAACTGGGGACTAGGGGCTGGGGGCTGGGGGCTAGAGGCTGCAGGCTCGTGAAGAAAAACGAGTAAATCAAATGGCAAACGGCAAATGGCAAATTTCAAATGGTTTTCCATTTGCCATTTGCCATTTGAATTTTGAATTTCTTGTCCCCGGTGGGAGAGTCCCCAGTCCCCAGCCCCCAGTCCCTAGCCCCTTAACCAAGGTGCTTGCGGTATTGAAGTAAGAGGTAGTTATCTGTCATGCCGGCAATGTAGTCACAAACCACCCGATGCAGGGGTTCCTCGCGGCTCTGGGCGAAATAGAAGGGAGGAAGGCGGCGGGGGTGCTCAAGGTAGTAACCGAAGAGGCGCCGCACACAGCGCACGATGACTTCCCGCTCCGATCCCACTCGCGGGTGCGAATAGAGGTTGGCGTTCAGGAAATCCTTCAGCTCCTTGTTGTCGCGGGCTCGCCGTGGGCCCAATCCCACCAACCGTCCGGAACGAGCGCGCACCTCCGCCACTGACCTGATACGGCCCCGGGTGAGGCGCGCGCGCGTCGAGTCGATGAGGTCCGTTACCAGAATGTTCAGCATCGCCTTGAGGGCTTCGTTGAATTTCAGTTTCTCGCGAGCGGTAGGGTGCTTCCGGTCAATGCTCCGATAAAGCGAATCGAACAAGCGCAAACGCCGGCGGATGAGAGGAAGAGTAAGGAGTTTCGCCTCATAGCCGTCGTCAAGGTCAGCGCAATTGTAGGCGATTTCATCGGCGGGGTCGATCAACTGGGCTTCGAGCGGCGGCCGCGCGTCCAGGGCGTAAGCGTCCAGTTCAGGGTGAAGCGCGGGATCGTAGTCCCGCGAGTGCTTGATGATCCCTTCGCGGACTTCAAAGGTAAGGTTCAAGCCGGGAAAGCCCACGTATTTCTGCTCGAAATGCTCGACGATTCGCAAGGCGTGCAGGTTGTGGTCAAAACTATCTTGGTAATTACCCATGAGGCGGTTGAGTTCGGCTTCCCCGGCGTGGCCGAAGGGCGGATGCCCCACATCGTGCGCCAGCGCGAGGGCTTCCACTAAATCGGTGTTCAGCCGCAGGGCCTTCGCCACCGTGCGGCTGATCTGCGCCACCTCCAAGGTGTGGGTCAGCCTGGTGCGGAAATGGTCGGAGTATCGACGCGTAAAAACCTGAGTCTTGTTCTCCAGGCGGCGGAAAGCGCGGGAATGAACGATGCGGTCGCGGTCGCGCTCATAATCGTTGCGGAAGGGATGCGAAGGCTCGGGATAGAGGCGGCCTTGCGACTCCTCGACTCGCATGGCGTAACCAGCCAATTGGCTGTTTCCACGACGACGCATCACTTCCTCGAAGGGGGATGTTCCCAAACAAGCGACTATAGCATACGGAATTGGGTCCTTGCCCTGTCAGCCCTGTTCGGGCATGGCGAAGCGGTAGCCAACCCAAGGTTCGGTCAACAGGTAGCGGGGCTTGGAAGGCTGAGGCTCGATTTTCTTGCGCAATTGGTTGATGAAGACGCGCAGGTACTCCACTTGATCGCCGTAGTCGGGGCCCCAGACGGCTTGCAGCAGCTCGCGATGTGGGAGAGCCTTGTTGGGGTGGCTTACGAAGTAATGGAGGAGCTCAAATTCCTTGGGCGTCAGTCGCGCCTGATGGCCACGCGCGATCACCTTTCGCTGGGCAAAATCGATCGTGAGCTCCTGAGTCTCAAGAGTCAGCGGCGCCTCGTCGGCATTGGAGGCGTGACGGCGCAAATTAGCGCGAATGCGGGCGAGAAGTTCCTGGATTCCGAACGGCTTGACGACATAATCGTCGGCCCCGGAATCAAGCGCACGCACCTTGTCGCGTTCATTATTGCGCACCGAGAGCATGATGATCGGGACATCACAGGATTCGCGTATTTCGCGGCACACTTCGAAGCCGCTCATGCCCGGTAAGTTGATGTCAACGATGAGCAAGTCCGGCATTTCTTCCCTGATCAACTCGAGGGCCTCTTCGCCTCGGCGCGCCTCGCGCACCATAAAGCCGCTCGCCACCAGGCTGGTGCGCAGCACGCGGCGGATCTGCGCCTCATCGTCGAGGACTAAGACTTTACCGGAGCTCATAGGCCTCTGGCCCTTTCCTGGGACAACGGCAGGCTGAAATGGAACACCGACCCGCTTCCCACCTGGCTTGTAACTCCCATGCTCCCGCCGTGGGCCTCCACAATCGCCTTGCAGATGGCGAGTCCCATGCCGGTGCCCTGCACGCTGTAACGGTGCTCTCTGCCGCGGTAGAACTTGTCGAAGATGAGAGCCTGCTCGAAGCTGTCAATTCCCGCTCCGTGATCGGCCACGCTGGTAACAAGAGACCGGCCGGAGACTTCGCTGCTAATAACGATGGGAGTTCCGGGAGGGGAGTACTTCACCGCGTTATCCAGAAGCTGAGTGAGAACTTCGCGGATCCGGACCGGGTCCATGGGCACCAGGGGCAAGCCTTCCGGGAGGCGGACTTCGACGCTATGATTGGCCAGAGCATTTTTCGACTCCTCGATCGCCGCCTCCACCGCCTCGCGGATAGGATGGGGTGCGATCTCGAGCTCGATCTCGCCGGCATCGAGGCGGGCCATCTCGATAGCCTCCTCGATCAGGTGATTCAAGTGGTCACTCTCCTCGTTGATGACGGAGAACAGCTCCCGCCGCTGGGCGTCAGTCAGCTCGGGTTGGGTCAGAAGACTGGTGACAGAAGCTTTGATGGAGGTGAGCGGGGTTCGAAGCTCGTGCGCAACCGAATCGAGAAGGGCGGAGCGGAGGCGCTCCTCCTGCCGGGCGGCCTCGGCTTTGCCCAGCGCCTCGATGGCGCTAACCCGCTCGACAGCTATGGCAATGAGCGTCCCCAGAGCTTCCAGCGTCTCACGCCCCAGAACTGCGCCGGAGAGGCCCAGACTGCCCACCGGGCGCACCCCCATGCGCACCGGCACGTAACAAACTTGCCGGTCGGCGTCCACTACGGGTTCGCCCCGCGCCATAATGGCCTTGAGTTGGTCAACGTACAACTCCCGAAAATCCCTTCCCCAGCGGTAAACGGAATCTCTGCTGGACAGGTACAAAGCGGCGTCCTGGACTTCGAACGATTCTACGATGTGCCGCGGGATGACGTTCAGCAGTTCTACCACGCTTCCCGCCACCAACATTTGTTGCGTGAAAGCGTACAGGCGCTCGAGTTCCCGGCGGCGCCGATTTGCGTCGCGGGCGCGCCGCCGCGCTTGTTCAGAAAGGCGGCTGGCGGTGATTGCCGTAACCAGGAAAGCGGCGAGCGCAACCCAGTTCTGAGGGTTGGCGATGGTTAATGTACCCAAGGCAGGGAGAAAGTAATGATTGAAAGAAAGAGTGGCCAGCAGCGACATGAAAATGGAAACCTTGAGGCCCCAGAATGCGGATACATAGAGAATCGCCAGCAGGAAGATCAGCGCCACGCTGGTGGCGTTGACCGGCGGCACGCGACGGAAAATCAGGACGATGGCCAGAACCATTCCGGCGGTCGCAACGTAACGCGGGATTTGCCATCGGGAAAGATTCGACACCGATGGTATTATAACGGATGTCGCACCCGTTTTTCCCATAAGGGGTCAAATGGGTTAGGGTTCCGTCAAACTCTGGGCTGGAAGAGGCCCCTCGAATCCTGTCATTTCGAGCGGAGCGAGGAATCTCGCTCGGAACCGTACGGAGGCCCAGGCGGTGTTTCCGGGTTGAAGCGAAGAAGAGAACAGAGCGAGATTCCTCGCTCCGCTCGGAATGACAGCAAAGCGGACTAACGAATGGTCACAAGCCCCGAACAGTGGCTGGAGAAAACTTCGCCTCCCCAGAAGAAGGAGGGGGTGCTGAAGGTTTTTCTTGGGTACGCCCCGGGAGTGGGGAAAACCTACACGATGCTCAGCGAGGCGAACCGGCGGCGACGACGCGGGCAGGATGTGGTTATCGGATTTGTGGAAACCCATAGGCGTAAGCCCATCGAGGAGCTGGCTTCCACACTCGAACAGGTTCCCAAGCGCCAGCTCAACTACAAAGGGGTCATGTTCGAGGAGATGGATGTGGACGCAATTCTTGCTCGCGCGCCCGGAGTGGTTCTCGTCGACGAACTCGCACATACTAATATCGAAGGGAGTAAGCATCGAAAGCGTTACGAAGACGTGATGGAGCTCCTGGCGGCAAGAATTGATGTGCTGTCCACTATGAACATTCAGCACATGGACAGCGTGGCCCCGATGGTTCAGTCCATTACCGGGATTGCCGTGCGCGAAACCGTACCGGACTGGGTGCTCAAGCGCGCGGGCGAAGTGGTGATGGTGGACCTGACTCCCGAGGCGCTGCAAAACCGTATGCGGCGGGGAGACATCTACCCGCAGGAAACTATCGAGAGGGCTCTGGGTAACTTTTTCAGATCAGGCAACTTGATCGCCTTGCGCGAGCTGGCGCTTCGCCAGGTCGCGGAGGCGGTTGACCGCGACCTTGACTCCTACCTCGTTACCAAGGAAATCAGCCGGAATTGGGGAGTGCGCGAGCGCATCGCGGTCGCCATCAGCTCGCATCCCAACTCCCAGTACCTGATTGCCCGCGGAGCGCGCATGGCGCGCGCCGTGGGCGGGGAACTTTATGTGGTTTACGTCGAGAGCCAGGCCGATGCGGCCGAGGAAAAACAGCGCTCCTTGGCGGCCAATATGCGATTCGCGGAAGAGCTCGAGGCCAAGGTCGAACGCCTGCACGGAAACAACGTGGCTGACTTGGTGGCGCAGTTTGTAAAGGAAAGAAGGATCACCCAAGTGGTTTTTGGACACTCCACCGCGCGTGGCTGGCGGAGGTATCTCTACCTGTCGGCGCTTAATCGTTTCCTTCGCCACACCCCTGCCGTCGACCTCCACATCGTCACCCAGGAAGGCGAGTTGGACACCTAAGGGGACTTTAGTGCTGTATCGAAAGCGCGCCGGGCAGAGTATCTGCTATTCCGCAACCTTGCACAGTCGGCGCGCTTCCGATACAGCACTAAGACTTTTCGCGACTATAAGCGCTTCAGAGGAATCGTAGCGGCGATCCCGCGCCTGCGGGATTGCCCAACGGCGGCTCAAAGCCGCCTCTACGCTACACAGGCGTGTAGCCCTGGGGCGTTAGTTTGATATAATGCCATTCTCAGGAGAGGTTGGGCGCAGGGGGATAGGAAATCCCGGCGGCCCTTGCACGCAACGGCATCCGAAGGGAGGGTCAGCAAGTCATGGTTCGCGACACACTCGTGTGCCTTCTCGCAGGTGGACAAGGAGAGCGCCTTTATCCCTTGACGCGGGATCGTGCCAAGCCCGCGGTGCCCTTTGGCGGGATGTACCGGATTGTGGACATTTCTCTCTCAAACTGCATCAACTCCGATCTGCGCCGGATTTTCGTGGTAACCCAATACAAAGCTCTTTCCCTCAATCGGCACTTGCGCGAGGCCTGGAGTATTTTCTCCGATGAGCTGGGTGAGTTCTTGCAGGTGCTGCCCCCAATGCGTCGGGTTGGAGAACATTGGTATCAGGGAACCGCCGACGCTGCTTATCAAAACCTCTACTCGCTCGGGAGTGAGCCCTGCAAGTATGTCCTGATCCTTTCCGGCGATCACGTTTACAAGATGAATTATCAGTTGATGCTCGAGCAGCACGCCGCATCCGGAGCCGACCTCACGATAGGCACCATCGAGTTCGATCGCGCTGTGGCCTCTCAGTTCGGGATCGTGGAGGTGGATAAGAACAACCGCATTGTCAGCTGGGAGGAGAAACCGGCCAATCCTAAGCCTTCACCTCGAAACCCTGAGAAGTCCAACGTCTCGATGGGCATTTACTGCTTCAACCGCGATCTTTTGATTGAGGCGCTGGTTTCTGACGCCGCGGATCCTAACTCCAGCCACGACTTTGGGAAGGACGTGATTCCAAGACTTATTGAAACCAAGCGGGTTTATTCTTACGACTTCCGTGACGAAAACAAGAAGGAGGCGAAATACTGGCGAGACATCGGGACCATCGAAGCGTACTACGAAGCCAACATGGATCTGGTTTCGGTTACCCCGGTGTTCAACCTGTACGACTTCGAGTGGCCGATCCGCACTTACCAGCAGCAGTACCCGCCGGCGAAGTTTGTTTTCGCGCAGGAGGGGCGGCGCATGGGGATTGCCCTGGATTCCATGGTGGCGATGGGGTGCATCATCTCGGGGGGGCGTGTTACGAACTCGATTCTTTCCCATGACGTCCGCATCAATAGTTACACCGAAGTGGAAAGCTCCATCATTTTCTCTCACGTCAATGTCGGCCGCTACTCGCGCATTCGGCGCGCCATCATCGACCGTGCGGTGTATGTTCCTGAACGTACGGAAATCGGATACGACCTCGAGGAAGACCGGAAGAAATACCACGTCACGGAAGGCGGGATTGTGGTGGTCGTTCCGGAACAGAGGATGTTCGAGGATCGCCGGCGGGCAGGGGCAATAGACAGTGCGGAGTACGCAGAAAGCAGTCGGCCGTAGGCAGAAGGCAGTCATCCTGTGTTACAATCGCACGTTTCAAAATCTTAACTGAGGATCAATTTAATGGCCAACATCGACCTAATTCAAGGAAGAGAAATACTCGACTCGCGCGGGAATCCGACAGTGGAGGCGGAAGTCTACCTTCGTGACGGGTCCTTTGGGCGGGCAGCGGTGCCATCGGGGGCATCGACCGGGGAGCACGAGGCCGTAGAGTTACGCGACGGCGACAAACGGCGTTACCTGGGCAAGGGCGTTTTGCAAGCCGTCGAGAACGTCAATACGGTCCTGGCGCGCGAACTCGGCGGACACGAGGCAGCCGACCAGGCGGGAATTGATGAGCGCATGATTCGCCTGGATGGCACGGCCAACAAGGGCGGGCTGGGCGCGAATGCCATCCTTGCCGTGTCCATGGCGGTGTGCCGGGCCGCGGCTCAGTCCGCGCACATCCCGCTTTATCGATATCTCGGCGGACTTCAGGCACGCATACTCCCCGTGCCCATGATGAACGTGCTCAACGGCGGGGTGCACGCGGATAATACCGTGGATTTCCAGGAATTCATGATCATGCCTGTGGGCGCGGAGAACTTCGCGCAGGCCCTGCGTATGGGCGCTGAGACTTTCCATACACTGAAGAAGGTCCTGAAAGAGCGCGGTTACAACACTTCCGTGGGCGATGAAGGCGGTTTTGCGCCTAGCCTGAAGTCCAATGTCGAGGCCGTGGAAGTTCTGCTGGAGGCCATCGAGAAGGCGGGTTTTTCAGCCGGCCATGACATCTGCCTGGCGCTCGACCCGGCGGCCAGCGAAATGTTCCAGGACGGCAAGTATGTCTTGTTTAAATCAGACAAATCGAAAAAGTCCTCCGATGACATGATCAAGCTGTACGCCGACTGGGTCCGCCAATACCCGATCATCAGCCTCGAGGATGGCCTGGCCCAGGATGACTGGGAAGGCTGGAAGGCACTGACAGAGGCCCTCGGAGATAAGATCCAAATCGTCGGTGACGACGTCTTTGTCACCAACACCGAACGGCTGCAACGCGGCATCGAGGAAGGCACGGCCAATTCCATCCTGATTAAGTTAAACCAGATCGGCACGGTAACGGAAACCATCCGGGCGATTGAGTTGGCCCGGCGGCATGGCTTTACATCCGTGGTCTCACACCGTTCCGGGGAAACTGAGGACGCTTTCATTGCTGACTTTACGGTTGGACTCGGCACCGGCCAGATTAAGACCGGTTCGGCCAGCCGCAGCGACCGCATTGCGAAGTACAATCAGTTGCTGCGCATCGAGGAAGAACTAGGCGATGCCGCGGAATTTCTGGGCCGCGCGGCCGTGAAGTGCGCTGCGTAGGCGCGGATTCGCGTTGACAGGCCTCGTTGCAGGATGTAACCTATACCATAATGTTGCGCTCACCGACACGCTCGCACTATCATTCCAGAACCAAAGACGCGACGTGTCGGTGGGCGATTTGCTAGGTTACGGTGCATAAGCTAGGCGATGGCCCGCTGGCGTGGAAGCGCAGCGGGCCTTTTATTTTTTGACCGATGGGGGCAGTGATCGATGGATCTCAAATTCCAAGACGGTTTGATTCCGACGATTATCCAAGACAGACATACCGGAAAGGTGCTGATGCTCGGCTACATGAATCAGGAAGCTTTGGAGCAAACTCTGAGGTCGGGTTACGTGACCTTTTTCAGCCGCAGCCGGCAAAAACTCTGGACCAAGGGTGAAACCTCCGGCCACTATTTGCACGTTCGCGAAATCCGGGTAGACTGCGACCATGATGCTTTGCTGGTCCAGGCGGACCTTACGGGTCCGGGCTGTTGCCACCTGGGTTACAAATCTTGCTTCTTCCGCAAATTGAGCGCCTCCGGAGAGGAGATCTTTCTGGAACGGGAATTTGATCCCGCCCAAGTGTATGGTGACGACAACCCGGAGAGCCAAACATGAACCGCTTGAAGCTCGGTCTGCCCAAGGGAAGCCTTCAGGAAGCCTCGCTGCAACTTTTTCGTCGCGCGGGCTTCGAAATCACTATCAATCCCCGTTCCTACTTTCCCGCCATTGACGACGAAGAGATTGAGTGCATGCTGATCCGCGCTCAGGAAATGGCTCGTTACGTGGAGGATGGAGTTCTAGACGCCGGCCTGACCGGGAAGGATTGGATCCTCGAGAACGACGCGACGGTGGTGGAACTGGCGGATCTGGTTTACGCCAAGCAGACCTTCGGAAAAGTGCGCTGGGTCTTGGCCGTGCCGGAGAAATCACCTTTCCAGAGCGTCAAAGATTTGGAAGGTAAGATCATCGCCACGGAGCTGGTGGGCGTCAGCAAGCGGTACCTGGCGGAGAAGGGGGTGACGGCCAAAGTGGAATTCTCCTGGGGGGCCACGGAAGTCAAGCCTCCCGTGCTGGCGGATGCCATCGTGGAAGTGACGGAGACCGGGTCCTCCCTGCGAGCCAATGGCCTTCGCATTCTGGAAACGGTGCTGGAATCCAATACCAAGTTCATCGCCAATTCCGCGGCTTGGGAAGAGCCCTGGAAGCGCGGGAAAATTGAAATGCTGATCATGCTCCTGCAAGGGGCGATTGAGGCCGCCGGTAAAGTGGGCTTGATGTTGAACGTCCTCCGCCGGGACCTGGAAAAGGTGTTGGGGGTGCTCCCCGCCTTGAAACGGCCCACAATTTCGCAACTCAGCGACCCGGAATGGGTGGCTGTGAACACGGTCATCGAGGAAAAAACAGTGCGCGAAATCATTCCGCGCCTCAAAGCCGCTCAGGCCCAAGGAATCGTGGAATATCCGTTGAACAAGATCGTACTGTAAGCGCTTTGGAGTGCGGCAGCTTGCTGCCGCTTTCGTCCAGGCCAGCTTGCTGGCCGTATACCGGAGCGCTACCCGGACAGGTGAGGCGCGAGCAAGCTCGCAGGCGAAAAACGGCAGCTTGCTGCCGCTTTCGTCCAGGCCAGCTTGCTGGCCGCATACCGGAGCGCTACCCGGACAGGTGAGGCGCGAGCAAGCTCGCAGGCGAAAAACGGCAGCTTGCTGCCGCTTTCGTCCAGGCCAGCTTGCTGGCCGCATACCGGAGCGCTACTCGGACAGGTGAGGCGCGAGCAAGCTCGCAGGCGAAAAACGGCAGCAAGCTGCCGCACTCCAAAGCGCCTGCGGCGCCTTCCATTCCTATGCTGGACATTATTCGCAGTGACGACAAGGAAGCAGTGGACCATCTGCTGCGCGCTCGGGCGGCAAACCTGAGCGGCGCCGAGGCGGTGGCCCGGCGTATTATCGCCGATGTCCGCCGCCAGGGCGACCGGGCGCTGATTCGCTATTCACGCCAGTTCGACGGCGTCGACCTGCGAAAAGTGGGAATGACGGTTACACCCCATGAACTGGAACGCGCACGCTCTAACGTTCCACGCGGTTTTATCCAAGCCTTGCAGGTGGCGGCGAAAAACATCCGAGCTGTGGCGCGACGCCAACGCCCCCGCCCATGGCAGGTTCAGCCCCTTCCAGGCGTCGAAGTAAGCCAGGTGCTTCGCCCTTTGGAGCGCGTGGCGTGCTATGTTCCGGGCGGGCGTTTCCCTTTGCCTTCTACGGTCCTGATGAGCGTCATCCCAGCGCAAGCCGCAGGCGTGCGGGAGATCCTGATCACTTCGCCCAAGCCTGCACCCGCGGTTTTGGTAGCCGCGCATCTGCTGGGGGTGACTAAGATCTACAGGCTAGGGGGAGCCCAGGCGGTCGCAGCATTTGCTTACGGCACTGAGAGCGTGCCGCGGGTCGAGAAGATCGTTGGTCCGGGAAACCGTTACGTAGCCGCTGCCAAGAAGCTGGTGGCGGGCGAATGCGGAATTGATTTCGTTGCGGGTCCGTCGGAACTGGTGGTGGTGGGAAGCGAGGGTAATCCCGGCTGGATCGCCGCCGATCTCGTGGCTCAGGCTGAGCACGACCCGGACGCGCTGGCCACGCTCGTCACCTCCTCGCCCAAACTGGCTCGGCGCGTTCAAGCTTGTGCGGCTGAAATCGTCGCCCAACTTGGTTTGCCCGTCGCGCGGAAATCGCTGGCCGGGCAGGGATGCATTATCCTCACTCGGAGTTTGGAGGAGGCTGCCGAGATCGTCAACCGTCTGGCCCCCGAGCATCTCACTCTATTCGAGGACGCTGAACCTTTGCTCGACCGGATTCAGTCTGCCGGTTCGATTTTCATGGGCGGTTACAGTCCGGTGGCGGCTGGAGATTATGCTTCCGGCACCAATCATATTTTGCCCACCGGCGGGGTGGCGCGTTTGCGTGGTGGCTTGAGCACGGCGGACTTTGTAAAGTGCATCTCGGTTCAGAAAATCACGCGGAAGGGCCTGGCGCGCCTTCGCATGCCCCTCGTGACGCTAGCGCGCGCAGAAGGCTTGAAGGCACACGCCATGTCAGTGGAAGCGAGGTTCCAGAACTCCCCTCCTTAGCTAAGGAGGGGAAAAGGGTGGTTGAATTCGTGCCCACCACCCCCCACCCCTCCTCCCACGAGGAGGGGAGCCGGGTCAGTGGAAGCGAGGTTTCAGACGTGATGATTCGGCCCCGCAAGGCCGTCGAGCAACTGAAGAAATACAGACCCCCCATGGAGGGACGGGCGGGGAAACTCCGCCTGGACTTCAATGAGAACACGGTGGGGTGTGCCCCGGAAGTGGTCCGCGCCTTGCGGCGTGCTCTGACGCGCGAAATGCTCACGCGCTACCCCGAGTATGGGAAGAGCCGGCAGACGCTGGCGGGTTATTTCGGCTTCAAGCCGGAAGAGATGCTTCTCACCAACGGCACCGACGATGCCATCAAGGCGATTTGCGACGCCTTTGTCGATCCCGGTGATGTGCTCCTGGTGCCCGCTCCAACGTTCCCCGTGTACGAATTCTTTCACAAAGTGGCCGGCGGCGCCGTGGCGCGCGTTCGCTACGACGAGCGGTTCCAACTTCCGGTGGAGAGCGTCGTGGCGGCAATCAACAAGAAAACTCGGTGGGTGGCTCTGGCCAGCCCCAATAATCCCACTGGGACTGAGATTTCCAAGCCTGATTTGCGTACGATTCTGGAGGCAGCGCCGCATACCCTCGTGTTGGTGGACGAAGCGTATTTCGACTATTGCGGCCACACGGTTCTGCCTTGGATCAGGAAATACGAAAACCTGCTGGTCACCAGGACGTTCTCAAAAGCGTTTGGGCTGGCGGCGTTACGGATGGGATTTATCTTCGGCAACCCGGCGCTTGTGGAACTGATGCACCGCGCCCAAAACCCTTTCCAGGTAAATTCGCTGGCCCTGCTGGCCGCTTCGATTGCCATCCAGCACGAAGGACCAGTGAAGAGATACGTGGAGCAAGTTTGCGCCAACCGCGCTCGCGTCTGTCGCTGGCTCGAATCTCGGGGCATTCCTTACGTGCCGAGCGCTGCCAATTTCATCCTGACTCGTGTTGGGGAGCACGCGCCGGAAATCGCCCAGCGGCTCCGCGCAGAGGGGATTCTGGTGCGCGATTGGAGCTACGACCCGCATCTTCAGGGTTACTTGCGTTTTACCATCGGTTCCCGCATTCAAACGCGCCGGCTGCTCGAAGGACTGGAACGGCAGGAGCGTTTGATCAAGACCCGGAACGGGCGAAAGGCCTGGCGGAACTTGCTCGCCGGCTCCCAAACAGGATGGTTCACATGAGGAAGCGCCGAGCGGGCATCCACCGCAAGACTGCAGAGACCGACATCCGCATCCGGCTGAACCTGGACGGACGCGGACGCTACAAGGTTTCCACCGGCATCCGCTTTCTCGATCACATGCTCGAGTTGTTTGCCCGGCATGGTGGATTCGATCTCGAAGTCGCGGCGCGCGGCGACCTCGATGTTGACCAGCACCATACGGTCGAAGATATTGGCATTGTCTTGGGGCAGGTGTTGCGACAAGCACTGGGAGCGAAGAAAGGCATCAATCGGGCCGGTTACTTTCTGATGCCCATGGATGAAACTCTGGCCGTCGCCGCCATCGACCTGAGCGGGCGGCCCTACCTGGTGCTCAATGCGCCGATCAGGGCGCGCTACGTCGGCGACCTGCAAGTAGAGTTGCTGGAAGACTTCTTTCACGGATTTGCCGCGAGCGCGGGCGCCAACTTGCACCTGAAGTTGGCTTACGGGCGCTCGAGCCACCATGCCGTGGAGGCGCTGTTCAAGGCCTGGGCGCGTGCCTTGCGCTATGCCTGTGCGCGCGACCCGCGCCTCAAGACCCAACTTCCCAGTACCAAGGGACTGTTGTGATCGCCTTACTCAATTACGGCGCCGGCAATGTGGGCTCGGTGCTCAAGGCCATCGAGCACCTGGGGCGCTCGGCCGAGGTGGTGGACAGTCCCGAGCGGCTTCGCGCTGCTGACACGATCATTTTCCCCGGCCAAGGCCACTTCGGCACGATGCTTCGAGCCCTCGAAGAACGCCGGCTCCTAACACCTCTTCGCGATTCGCTGGCCGGCGGTACTCCCTTCCTGGGAATCTGCGTGGGCCTCCAGGCGCTGTATGTGACCAGCGAGGAGGCGCCGGAGGTTCCAGGACTTGCATTGCTCCCCGGCCGAGTGACTCGATTCCAAGGCGTGTTCAAAGTTCCTCACGTGGGCTGGAGCCAGCTCGAGATTCGCAGCCGCGACGGGCTCTTTCGAGGGATTGCTGACGGCAGTTTCGTTTACTACTGCCACTCTTACTATGGGCCTGCTACCAAAGAGAGTTCGGCAGTGACTCACTACGGGCAGACTTTCGCAGCGGGCCTCGAGATGAAAAACATCTGGGCGGTGCAGTTTCACCCGGAAAAGTCAGGAGAGGTGGGGTTGAAGGTGTTGGAAAATTTCTTAACTTTTGGGCGAGGGGATGAGAAATTGTAAATTATAAATTATGAATTATGAAAGCTGAGTCGTGCCGGTTGGGGAAAGAGTAGCGGAAAAGGTGCCAGCAGGTTTTCATAATTCATAATTTATAATTTACAATTTACTGAGAACTGACGACTGAAAACTGACAACTTCTTATGTTTGCCAAACGCATAATCCCCTGCCTCGATTGCAAGAACGGCCGAGTGGTGAAAGGCATCCAGTTTGTGAATCTGCGGGATGCCGGAGACCCTGGCGAATTGGCCGAGGCGTATAACCGCGAGGGCGCGGACGAGCTGGTCATGCTCGACATCTCGGCTTCGCGCGAGGGCCGCGCCACGTTGATGGATACCGTACACCGGGTGGCGCGCCGGCTCTTCATACCGCTGACGGTGGGTGGGGGCGTGAGGACTCTCGAGGATGCGCAGCGCTTGCTCTCCGCAGGAGCCGATAAGGTGGCCGTGAATACCGCTGCGGTGGAATCGCCGGAAATTGTGAACCAGATTGCCGAGCACTTTGGGCGGCAGGCGCTCGTAGTGGCTATCGACGCGCGTCGGAAACCTGTTGGGGCGCCCCTTGTGGGCGCCCTGGCCGGGATCGAATCTGACGTAGGGGTACCCCTGGTGGGTGCCCGCACCGAAATCGCTCCGCAGTGGAGAGTTTCGACTTTCGGCGGCACGAAGCTAACCGGCCTGGAAGCCGTGGCCTGGGCCCGCGAAGTCGAAGCACGCGGCGCCGGCGAGATCCTCCTGACCTCCATGGATGCGGACGGCACGCAGGCGGGCTTCGATTGCGAGTTGACGAAGATTATTGCCGAGGCCCTGCATATTCCCGTCATCGCTTCCGGCGGCGCGGGCGGCCCCGAGCATTTCGCAGAGGTGTTCTTAAAGGGACATGCGGATGCTGCCTTAGCGGCGTCGATTTTCCATTTCGAGACGCATACGCTGCGCAGCCTCAAGGAGTACTTGCAATCACAAGGCGTGCCTGTACGGTTATAAGAAAGTCAAATGGCAAATGGCAAAGGTCAAATGTCAAAATTAGAAGAACTTACCCGCGTATGGACTTTTGTTCTTACACTTTTGCCATTTGCCATTTGACTTTTGCCGTTTGACTTCGCCCTTTGCCTTTCGACTGTAAACTGGTTGTCGCAATGATCATTCCCTGCATCGACTTAATGGGTGGCAAGGTCGTTCAACTCGTCCAGGGGCGGGATAAATTCCTGGAGCTGCCCGATCCGCTGCTGGTGCTCGAGAAGTTTGCCGCCTATCCCCAAATTCAGGTCATCGACCTTGATGGGGCGCTCGGTCGAGGAGACCACAGCGAGATTATCCATCAACTTTGCCGGCGAAAGCCCTGCCGCGTTGGGGGAGGCATCCGCACCGTGGAGAAGGCACTGCGCACGGTGCAGGCCGGAGCGCACAAGGTGATTGTGGGCAGCAGCGCATTTACCTCCGATGGCATCAACGCCGCGTTCCTCAAAACTCTCCTGGCCGCCCTCCCGCGCGACAAGCTCATGATTGCGGTGGACAGCCTGGGTGACCGCGTGGCCATTCATGGCTGGCGGGAAACCTTGCCGCTCACTTCGGCGCAAGCGCTGGCCCAGCTCGAGCCTTACTGCTCGGAGTTCCTCTGCACCTACATCGATGCGGAAGGCCGGCTTCAAGGGACCAATCTGGCGTGGTTTAGGAGCTTGCGTGCCGTTACACAGTTACCCATCACCGCCGCCGGCGGCATCACCACCGATGAGGAAATCAGTGCTCTGGAAGAGATCAGCATAAACGCCGCGCTGGGCATGGCCATTTATCGCAAAGTCTTCCCCGAATTGTTCAAAAATCTGCGCACAAGGGGGCTGACGCTATGAAATCGCGAGAGCGCGTTCTGAAGGCCGTCAACTTTCAGGAAGCCGACCGGGTGCCGATCGACCTGGGAGGGCTTAAAGCCTCAGGGATTGCAGTCGAGACTTACGACCGAGTGTCACGCAGGCTGGGCCTCGGCGGGAGGCCGCGCGTGGCCGACACGCCGGCCATGATTGCGGTCGTGGAAGAGCCGGTGCGGAAGCGGTTCTGCCTTGACGTGATGCCAGTGGATATCAGCATGATCCCTGGCCTAATGACCCCGGAGAGTCAATGGGTAGCGCGCCGTCTTTTCTCCGGCACGGACGTGCTTTTTATGCCCGGCACGCGCATCCGGGAAGAGGAGGACGGAAGCTGGGTGCTTCTTGACAAGAACGGCGAGCCCGGCTCATTCCGCATGCCGAAGGACGGCTACTACTTCGATGATGTCTCCTTCAACCGCCGGAATGGAATTGACCCGGCAAAGTTCCACCCCCTTGATGACATCACGGACGAAGCGCTCAAGCAGGTCGAGGAATACTCCTCCCAGCTCTATCACGGCACGGACTACGCTCTGCTCGGATGGGGAGGAGGGGTGTGCTTTTTGGGACTGAGCATACTCACAGACCCGCGCTCAAACGTTACCATGGGCATGCCGGACCAATGGATGATGATGCTCTTGACCGAGAAAGAGACCTGTCATGAGATGATGAACCGGTCCGTGGAAGCTAGCATCAAGTGCCTGACCCTCCTGCACCAAGCCGTGGGCGGCCGCTGCTTTGCTTGGGGCATTGCCTCCGACGACAGCGGCACGCAGCGTGGGGAGTTCATCAAACCCAGCCTTTGGGCGGAGATGATGAAACCCCACTACCGGAAGCTCTGTGACTGGGTCCATAAGAACACGCCCTGGAAGACTTTCCTGCACTCTTGCGGTTCCGTCTACAACCTGATTCCCCATTTCATCGAGGCCGGAATCGACATTCTGAATCCCGTCCAGACCTCTGCGGCGAATATGGACCCCGCCCGGCTGAAGAAGGAGTTCGGCGGCAAGATCGTGTTCTGGGGCGGCGGCTGCGACACGCAGAGCGTACTGGGCGGAGCGACGCCGGACGAGGTCCGGGAACATGTCCGGCAACGGCTCGAGATTTTTGCCCCCGGCGGCGGCTACGTGTTTACCCAGGTGCACAACATTCAGCGCAACGTGCCCACGGAGAATGTGATCGCCCTGCTCGACACCGCGCGCGAGTACGGCGTGTACGCCAAGGGGTCATGAATCTTTCCCAGGTTTTTGAGCAAGGTAGCGCAAACCTGTTTCTTGGGTCCGCGCTTGCTGACTCTTTGGGCCACAGGATGTTCGCAAAAGTAAGGAGGATTATGCTAAAGTAAGGAGGAGGGGTTTTGCCGTGCAGAAACAAGCCCGTATCACAAGCAAAGGCCAGATCACGGTGCCAAGGGACATTCGGCGTACGCTGGGCGTGCATCCCGGCGACCGGCTGCTATTTGAGAGCGACAGCCGAGGGGTTCGTATCCGGCCCCTGAGGGCCAAGAGTCCGTTTGAGAAATATCGCGGCATCGGAAATCCGGGGATTCCCTCCGGCCGCAAGGCCGTACGCCAGTGGGTTCGTGAATTACGCGGACAATGACCACCGCCATCGATACTAACGTCATCGTGGCTCTCTGGGACCGGGACACGAGGCTCAATTCCGCAGCCCAATCAGCCCTGGATGCGGCACTGGGGCGCGGCGGTTTGATCGTCGCCGCACCGGTCTTCGCAGAGTTGATGGCCTGTCCGGGTCGGGATCAAGCCTTCCTTGACATGTTCTTCCAAGACGCCAGCATCGCCGTCGACTGGAACCTGGATGAGGCGACTTGGCGGGCGGCCGGGCGAGCGTTCCAGACCCACGCCGCCCGCCGCAGAAGGCACGGTGACCCAGGACCACGCCGCATCCTCGCCGACTTTGTGATCGGCGCACACGCCATGCAAAAAGGCTACTCCCTTCTCACCCTCGACGATCGCCTCTATCAAGTGGCGTTTCCCGGTCTCACAATTGTGAGCATCTAATTGATGCGGCCGCAGGAGCCAGCGCAGACCTGTGTCTTAAGCGGCTCTTCTGTGCCCTTGAGTAAGACCGAACGCTGTCAGGCAAAAAACCGCAGACCTAGAGAACTCGCCTGCGCCGCTCAGTAATACTGCCCTCTCCCTTGGGGAGAGGGTGTCCCGCTGCCCCGATGCACTTCATCGGGAAGCGGGACGGGCGAGGGGTTGGTTGTGGTGGCGTGCAAAGCGCCATGTCATGCGCGAAAGCGACGCTGTCGATCAGTAGATCGCAGACATGCCAAATTACGGCATGTCTGCACCCGCCGACGTCCGCAAGGCCTTCCGCAGTCAGAGAGCGATTAATGACGCCTTACGTTTGGCGATCGACTTGCGCAAGGTTGGGAACTGCAAGCTGGCGTAGCGCCGACCTTTAGGTCGGCACCTGAACGGCGCCTCAGGTTGTGTGACCCGGAGGTAGCCGCTGCCAATTCACCTTTGGAACTGACCGTGGGTTCGTCATCAAAGAAAAAACGCACGGTCACAAGAGCGCTGATCGTGGCTGGCCGCTGGGCGCCTGCACGGGCAGGTTTCCGCTATGTTTTCAAGAACTCAGAAACGTCGATACCGGCTTCGCGCAGGACGGCGCCAAGCGTGCCCTCCGCCATATCGCGCACATGGTGGGGAAGGGTAACTTTGCGGCCGGTGACCGCGTGCCGCCAGATTTCATGACTACCCGGACCGGGGCGGTCAAAAGCGAACCCGAAGGCGCGCAGCTTGCGGGCCACTTCGCGATACTTGAACCCAGCGAGGCGACCCATTAGCTGATGCCCACGGGCACTACGAAGTCGCGCAGGACGGGGTGTGATTTTTTGAATGCGGGAGGAAGTGGGTCGCCGTGATCGAGGCAGGACTCGACGATCCTTCGCGCCAGTCCCTGGGCAATCTCAACCGCTTCCGTGACGCTGCGCCCTTCGGCGACCAAGCCGGGCACATCGGGGCTCGTTGCCACGTAGCCGCCTTCCTCGAGCGATTCAATGCGCAACCGAATCGGAACTTCGTCCACCCTCGCGACCCTTTCCTGACGCTTTCCCTTTGACATGATTTGGCTCCCTAGCGACATTTCCAATTCTAGCACACGTCGGCACTACCACGCGCCGCCGGGCAATTGATCAGGGCGATTCCTGAGCATGTAGCAGACCTGTATTGTAGGTCCGCGGCCCTTGGGAGCGTTCGGCGAGAAGAGCGGCAGACCTTGAAGAACAGGTCTGCCCCAGCCCGCCCAGATGCACCTCGCTTGACGCTCACTATTAAAAGATGACATGATTTGTTCCTATTGTTGAATGAGAAGTGCCATTGAAAGACCGTCAGGAACAATGCTCCCAGATTTTCCAGCTCTCAAGGCAGAAATTCAGAAAACCATTGAGGCAGGACTCCGCAAGCGTGTTGACACAGGTGACCCAGTGTTTGCACAGGTCAAGAGGATTATCCAACATGAGGGTGGGGAAATACGATACGAACAGCTTGGTGGCGGGGCAGTTCAGGAAGGGTTTGAGAGAATTGGTGCGTACTTCACAGTCCCAATAACTGATGTGCCCACGCTCGTTGGCGAGAAACTGGAAGCAAAACTGGAGGAAATAACGCAAGAGCTTATTTCCCAATCAGCCAAGGCATTTTTCAAGAAAATGGAGGAGGTATGTCAAAAGGCTGGCACGGCGAAGGATGCGGGAGGGAAGCCAATTTCCCCAGAAATGCTCCTGGATATGATAAGCACCGCACAAATGGAGTTTGGCCCAGACGGAAAACCGACCCAAAGCTTCATAATTCACCCGGATATGCTCCCCGCAGTGAAGAAAGTTGCTGAACAAATAGAAAATGACCCCGAACTCAAGCGAAAGCACGCCGAAATTCTCGAGCGACAGCGAGAGGCATGGGCTGCTCGGGAGAGTAATCGAAAACTGGTTGACTAGCGTCAATGAACGACAGTATCAGCTCCCGTTCTGCCAGGTGCTAGCAGCAGAGGGTGAAACCATCCTTTACGTTTCCACGCATGGGCCGTTTGAAAAGGGAAAAGACGTAATCACGCGCACGCCTGCCGGGGAGATTAGGGCGTATCAATTGAAGGCCGGGGATGTCGGCCTGAATGAATGGCGAGAAATCTACGGTGAGGTTGTTAATTTAGTTGAACTCGCAATCGAACTTCCTGGTACCCCGCCAATTACCGAATTCGTTCCATACCTGGTTACAAATGGAGAGTTGACCGACCCGGTCTTAGAGCAGGTTCGGGTGGCGAACGTAACCTGGCAAAGCCGCGGAATGAGCAAAGTTCTCCACGTTATCCAAAAAGGCGCACTCTTTGAGCGCTTCAGGAGCTCACACGGCGCGTACCTGCCTCATGAACTAGGAGATTTCCGAACATTTTTAGAGCTGATTCTAAGAGATGGCGCGGCCCCCGCTGAAAAGGAAAGGGCAGCGCAGTTGATCGAGGGTGTTCTTCCAGCCGAGTTACAGCAGAAAGGCACAATGGATGTTGCGCGTGCCGCAGCTAGCATCGTGCTGTTAACCGCCTACATCACCGGCCCAGCAGTTTTGGTTTCGAATCACTGGTGCGTTTTTGAGTACTGGGTCTTGGCTGGTGCGTATATCCTGTATCTCATTGAGAAATCCGGTAAGGCCGAATCCGGCGAGCAAGTTTCATTCGAGATTTGCGTAATGGCTGCCGATGGCGAACTCAGCGCGGTCGCAGAGGAATGCGCACAGCGCCCCGATTTAGTGCAAGGGTTACCTTTAGTGGATGGGCACACATACCGCGCTCGGGTAACAGTCTTGATCGGTCTTCTAAGTGCTTGGGATTTGTCACAACGAATCCGGCACAAGGAACGCTGGAACTCCGAGTTCATCGAGTCATTTCTGAACAACCACCTTAAAGAGGCCTCAATGTGGGGCGAGTCCGCTGTCCCATATTTGTTCATCGCCGCTCTCAAGGCTGAACAAAACTGTGCGCCAAATGTGGCAGAGGGTGTTGTCATACAGCTTGTGCACGACATTTCCGGCGCAAACGGTGCATCCGCTACAAGCCGTGGCCTGCCCAACCCATATTATTCGCCAGAGCAGGCACTACGTTTGAATAATGGCCTTGACTTCTTAAATTCAGAGCAATTCGGAGGGCTCAGTTATTCCATCACTTAACTAATCCATTTTCTGGCTAGAAGGTGGCGGCGACAGGCCCTTGCTGCGCTTTGGTTTCGCTTAACTCGCATGTCTTTAGTGGCATATACACCTGCCAGCTTTCCCGAGTGGTTCCGGTGGAAGTCGTCGAAAGGGGTTCTTGATGGCAGCTTGCCAGGGGAACCGCAGAGCTGGGAAGCGTTAAGGACTCACGCAGAAACAATTTCCTTCGACAACCTCCCTCCGACGCTCGTTAAACGACCGGCATTTGCACTATGGTTTATCTTGGTTTACCCACATCGCTTCACCCCCGCTATCGCGAAACTCATTGAAGACGCTGTCTGGGAATCGATGGCTTAAGGACCATTGCCCGCACCTTGCGCCTTAACGAGATCGTCCTGCGGGCCTCACCCTCCACTTCAACCTCCTCCGATTAGGCGCCGCTAGGCCAGGTCATCTCCGCCACCCACACTCCGCCAGCCCAGACCGACGGCAGTGTGGCCTCGCGAGAAGTTGCCGCCGGCTGCTCTCGCTTCACGGGTGGCGACGACATCGCTGTTTATGTTGGCGACCCCTGCGGCGCACACATGCAAACCAATGTGTGCGCCACCCACGAGAGCGAGGAATTACAGCCCTTAACAATTAATGCTTGACAAATTCAAGATTGTGAGCTAGGATGATAGCGTATGACAACGGTGTGGAACGGCCACAGGAACTACCTGCACCGCAGCTCCTCTGCCCATCCTCGCGGCGAGCATCCCCCGCAGTCGTGGAAAATGATTTGCTGGCAGGCGAATTCTGCCAACCATCAACTTTCGGCAGTGAGTCGCTGGTGGAAAAGAATTCTCTTTTGAACGAACGAACCGGGAATGTCGATGAAAAGAAAGGGCCGAGTCAAGAAGTCGAGGAGTCAAGAAGTCGAGGAGTCGAGATTCGACGAATCGCGCAGCCTTCGGCTAGTTGCCAGGAACGCTTGTCAACTGCTGAATTGCTCGACCACTAGACTTTCGACTCTCGACTTTCGACTCTTGACGGAACAAACCGGGAATGTCTATGAAAAAAAAGGAAGCAGGATTCAGGATTCGGGATTCAGGAAGAGAACTGCTGCCAGCCGATGGGTCCCTGCCGGATGCCAACGAAGCTCGCCGCGGCCGCAAAGTCCATGAAGACAGAAACCGCAGTTCACTGCTCGACTACTCGACTTTCGACTCTCGACTTTTGACGGAACAAACCTGGAATGTCTATGAAAACAAAGGACGGTTGCCTTTCGACTCTCGACTTTCGACTCTCGACTCTGGAAGTTGGTTTGCGACCGAAACGTAGGAACAGCGGCTGAAAGTGACAATTTGTCCAAAACACCGCCTCCGCCCTAATCCTCACTCCCCATACAACCGAGGCACGCGTTTGCCGATCAAGCAGAGAACCTCATAGGGAACGGTGCCCAGCAGTTGCGCGATGTCGAGCGCGGTGATCGAAACCTGTTGGGACTGGCCCACGAGGATGACTTCATCTCCGACGTTGACGCCGGGGATATCCGTCACATCCAGCAGCGACAGGTCCATACTGATGTTCCCGACCAATCGCGCCAGCTTGCCGCCGACGATGGCATGACCTCGGTTCGAGAGGGCGCGGATGAGGCCGTCCGCATAGCCGACGGGAACCGTGGCGATGCGGGAGGGACGCCGCGTGTGGAAGGCCTCTCCGTATCCAAGGGGCGTGCCGCTGGGGACGTCCTTCAGGTACACGACGCGGGATTTGAAGGTGAGCGCAGGTTCGAAAGCAGGGATGTCCGGAAGGTGTTTGTCCGGCGGGAGCACCAGGGGCATGCAATAGCCGTAGAGCAAGGCACCGATGCGAACCATGTTCTCGGGAAACTCGCGCCCGGAGAGCAGCGCGCCGCTATTTGAAACGTGAGTCAACTCGGGTTCGATTCCGGCCGACTTCAGTTGCGCGAGGGCGGCCCGGAAACGCTCGCCCTGAAGTTCCGTCTGGGTGGCCACCAAATCTTCGGCGGAAGCGAGGTGCGTAAGCAGGCCCGTTAAACGCACGCCCTCGAGTGACCGGTAATGTTCCAGGAAGGCCGCCAGCCGTTCTGGCGGCACCCCCAGTCGACCCAGCCCGGTATCCACTTTGAGGTGGAACTCGATAGGGCGGCCGTAGCGGCGAGCGCACTCGGCGTAAGTGTCAAGGCGTGCCGTCGAGGAAACCGTCGGGGTGAGCTGATACTTGACCAGGTCCGCCGGGTCGCTCATATAGAGACCACCCAGCAGCAGTATGGGCTGCGTGATCCCTGCCGCCCTCAATTCCGCCGCTTCTTCCACACTGGCCACTCCGAACCAATCCGCGCCGCACTGGGCAAGACAGTTCGCCACCGCCACCGCGCCGTGACCGTAAGCGTCCGCCTTGATGACGGCCATCACCTTGCGGCTGCCGGCCAGTTGCCGGACTCGCTCGAAGTTCCGGCGCAGTTTGGAAAGCGATATCTCGACCCACGTGGGACGCAGCAGTTTGTCAATGGGAAGATTCACAGGCTTCTCAGGGAAATGGATTCCCGCTTTCGCGGGAATGGCTGGCTTTCCTCAGGCACGCGGTTCCAACTGACACCGCCGCCCCGCCAGCGTCGGAGCGAGGGCGTCATTCCGCCGCCGCTCCTTGACTGCGGTCCATGCTCTCGAACTTGGCATATGGCCTCATGAACACGATGGGGATGTCGCCCGTGGGGCCGTTGCGCTGCTTGCCGATGATCAACTTCATCTCCACCCCGCGCCGGTCCACCTCACCTTCCTCGTCGCTTTCCGCTGCCGCTTTGCGCTCCCGGAAAAGGAAGATGACCACATCGGCATCCTGTTCAATTGATCCGGATTCACGCAGATCAGACAACTGAGGGCGCTGGCCAGGCCGCTGCTCGGGGGCACGGCTCAATTGCGAAAGCGCCAGGACCGGAACCTTCAGTTCTTTCGCGAGGCTCTTCAAACCGCGCGAAATGTAACTGACCTCCTGCGTGCGGTTTTCGAAGCGTCCCTGGCCGGAGACGAGCTGAAGGTAATCCACGATCATCAGGTCCAATCCTTTCTCCATCTTCAGGCGCCGCGCCTTGGCGCGAATCTGCATGATGCTCAGGGCGGGAGTGTCTTCGATGAAGAGTGGCGCGTCACCGAGCCGTCCCAAAGCCTGGGTCAGTTTTTTCCAATCATCGCGATTCGAGAAGCCGCTGCGAAGCCTATGGCTGTCGGTTTTCGCCTCCGAGCACAACAGACGCATGACCAAGGACTCCTTGCTCATCTCGAGAGAGAAAAACCCAACTTTCTTGCGGTCCTCGATGGCGGCGTGGGCGGCGATGTTGAGCGCCAGCGCGGTCTTGCCGAGGGATGGCCGCGCGGCCACCACGATCAACTCACCAGGCTGAAGTCCCGAGGTCATGTTGTTGAGGTCTGCGAAGCCCGTTCCCACACCCGTGACATTGCGGCCGCGCTCCAGAAGCTCTTCGATGGACCCGAAACTCGAGCGCACGATGTCACGGATGTTGGTGAATCCTGATTGGACCTTCTGCTCCGCAATTTCGAAGACCTGGCTTTGCGCCAAATCGATCAGCGTGTCGGGGTCGTCCGTTCCCTCCAGACAGCGCGAAATCAGATTGTGCGAGGCATTGATCAGGCGGCGCAGAATCGACTTCTCTTTGACGATGCGGGAGTACTCGGAAACCGCAATGGATGTGCCAATCGGAACGCCGTCGGTGAGCGCAGCGAGGTAAGCCGCCCCGCCCACTTTTTCGATCTGCCCCTCCTTGGAGAGTTCTTCGCAGAGGGTGACCAGATCGATGGTGCGGTTCTTCTCCGAGATGGCGATCATCTTGTCGAAAGCGATGCGGTGGGCTTCAGAGAAGAAATCGTCCTTCCCCACCCCCTCCAGAGCCAGGTTAAGGGCCGAGTTGTCCAGAAGAATGGAACCGAGCAAGGCCCGCTCAGCTTCCAAATTGTGAGGTACGACTCGGTCCGTGGCAGTAGTGGTAGGCATGGGAGGAAAAGTGTTCCCGGAATGTCAAAACTAAACGGAGAGAGGATTATACCAGATGGGAAAAAGTCCGGAGGAAATTTTCGCCCGGCCGCGAGACAGCAATGCGAAAACGGAAGTAGCGCGGGCGTCCCGGCCGCGCTACTTCTCCGAAGGTGGTTCTTCGACTGCCGGCTTTGCCTCCGGCGCAGGCGATGGCGCTGGAGTTTGGGCTTGAGGCTCCGCTTTCGCCCCGCCCTCTCCTTCCACCGTCACCTTGACGAAGGCCGTAACATCCCGGTGCAGTTTTATCGGCACATCATACTCACCCAAAACTTTCAGGGGTGACGTGAGAGCAATCTTCCGCTTGTCGATGGCGTAGCCTTGGGCCGCCAATTTCTCCGCAATGTCGATGGCAGTGACCGAACCGAAGAGCGTTCCCTTCTCTCCGGATTTCCGAGTCAGGGTTACGCTGACACCCTGAAGCAGCGTCGCCAAGTCTTCCGCATCGCCCTTTTCCTTCGCTTCCAGTTTGAGAAACCGGACGCGTTGCTGTTCCATCCACTTGCGATTCTGAGGCGTCGCCGCAACGGCTATTTTCTTGGGCAGAAGATAGTTGCGCCCGTAGCCATCAGCTACCTTCACCACCTGGCCTCTTGCTCCAAGCTTCTCAATATTCTCGAGCAGAATCACGTCCATCGTTCACTCCTTCTCGGGACTAGGGGCTGCGGCTAGGAAGTCTAAAGGTTAAAGGGTAAAGGATAAAGGTTCGGTTCATTAGCTTTTATCCTTTACCCTTTAACCTTTAGACTTCCCTAGCCCCTAGTCCCTGATTGTTAGACACCGGTGGAAAATGGCAACAAGGCGATGTTGCGTGCACGCTTGATCGCCAGGCTCAAAGAACGCTGGTGGGTCGAGCACGTTCCGGTAAGGCGGCGAGGCAGTATCTTGCCGCGCTCGGAAATGAACCCTCCCACCAGGCGGGCGTCCTTGTAATCGATGATATCAATTGCTTCCTCGCAGAACTTGCAAACCTTTCGCCGCCGGAAGAACTGCTTCTTGGGACCTGAGGGCCCACCCTCCCGCCTTGTTTGCGGGCGCTCCGGATCTCCAGCATTATTTCGGGGTACTGGCATATCGATCTACTCCTTCATGCAGTGGGTGCTTCCGCGGCCGGCTGAGTAGCCGGAGCCGCAGCAGGTTTGGAGCGCCGCTTTTTCGACTCCTGTTTTGCCCGCAGAGCTTTGAACTTCTCAGCGCGCTCCAAGTCTTCGTCGATCCGAACCGTCAGGTATTTGATCACCGTGTCGATAACCTTCAAGCGGCGTTCAAATTCCTTGACTGTGTCACCGGAACCCTGCAACCGGAAAAGAATGTAAATACCCTCACGTTGCTTCGCGACTCGATAAGCAAGCCGGCGGCGGCCTAGCTTCTCCACTTTTTCCAGTTTGCCACCCGTCCCCGCCACCACGCCTTCCATTTGGGCGATCAGCTTATCAACGTCTTCTTCGGTCACGTCGGGCCGAACGATAAAGATAATCTCGTAATTACGCATGGAACCTCACGATGGTTGGACTGAGACCCGCCGGTTAAAGCGGTTCATTGCCTCTTGCGAACCTTCTCGAAGAATAACATGCACAGCTTCACAGGCTTGGCTGAGCATTTCAGTCACTGTCTCCAGGTCAGGCTGACGGAATCGTCCCAGAACGTACGAAACCATGTCGCTTATGGGCTGCTCCGGACCCACGCCCATGCGCACGCGGACGAATTCACTCGAGCCGAGCGCGTCGATAATTGACTTCAGCCCGTTGTGACCGCCCGCGCTGCCACGCGGCCGGATGCGCAAGCTGCCCAGAGGAAGAGCCGTGTCGTCCACGAGCACAATCAAATCGCCTGTCTCCAGACCGTATTTCGCAGCCAGCCTGGCCACCGCCATTCCGCTCAAGTTCATATAGGTCTGGGGCTTTGCCAAAAGAACATCCAAACCCTCGAGGCGAGCGGAAGCTGTCAGAGCCTGGGCTTCGAAGCGCGTCAACTCCAGACCACACTCGCCGGCGAGGCGGTCCACAGCCATAAAACCCAGGTTGTGCGGCGTCAGCCTGTACTCGTAGCCGGGATTTCCCAAGCCTGCGATCATTTTCATTGCGCTCATGGCGAAAATCGAAACTCGAATTCCGAAATTCGAAAATCGTAAACCGAACCCCGAAGGTGCACTCCCCTTTTCGAATTTCGAGTTTCGAATTTCGAGTTCCGATTTTGGACTTTCCAGAATGCTAGCTTTCCTTCTTCCCTTCTTTCTTCGTTTCCTTCTTGACTTCCTTCTTCGCTTCCGGCTCTGCTGCTTCGCCTTCTTCCTCCTCTGCCTTGCCCTTTCGTATAACCTCGGGTTCCCCTGGCGCAGCAGCAACTTCTTCGGCAGCGGGCTTTACCTCTTCTTCCGCTTTCAGTTCCACTACGTGAGCAACGACGCGCGTGGGATCGGTCAACACCTTGACCTTCGGATCCAGCGGCAGATCGGAAACGCGAAAGCTCTTGCCCAGCTCCAGGCCGCTCACCTCGGCTACGAAATGCTCCGGAATATCGTCCGGAAGGCATTCCACATCCACTTCGCGGAGCACAAACTCGAAGATTCCGCCTTGTACCTTCACGCCCACCGGCTCGCCAGTCACGTGGATCGGGACTTGGAGTTTCAGTTTCGTATCGCGAGCGATCCGAACCAAATCAACGTGAAGAAGATGGCCATCGACGGGCTCGGTCTGCCACTCGCGGATCATCACCCGAGCCGGGGCCTTTCCCCGAATCTCGAGCGTGAAGATGGCATTGTGGCCGGACTCGGATTGCAGAATCTGGAGAATCGCCTTGGGATCCACCGCCACGGGTATCGCGGGCCCTCCGCCGCCGTAGACCACGGCCGGGATGCGTCCGGCGCGCCGCAGGCGCCGCGCAGCATTCTTTCCGAAATCCTGACGCGCTTCCACTTCTACAGCTTGAACCTGAGTCATACTTTCTACTCCTCATCGCAACAACATTTCGCCTGTCATTCCGAGCGCCGCGAGGAATCTCGCCCTGCGCCCGCTCGCCCTCCAGTTTCACCCGGCCAAAATCAGAGCGAGATTCCTCGCTGCGCTCGGAATGACATCGCCAACACCGGCCGATGGGCAGACGCCGCCTCTCCACCGCCTCAGATAAAGAGTTTGCTCACCGACGTCTCTTCGTGAATCGACCGGATGGCTTGCGCCAGCAACGTGCCCACACTCAACACCTTGATCTTTCCGCACTGCTCCGCCGGGGCCGGGAGTGGAATGGAATTGGTCGTCACCACCTGCTCGAGGGGCGCGGCGCAGATCCGCGCCACGGCGTTCTCGGCAAAGACGCCATGCGAGCAACAAGCATAGACCTTGGCGGCGCCCTTTTTGGTCAGCGCCTCGGCGCTCTTTGCAAGAGTGCCCGCCGTGTCAACCATGTCATCAACAATCAGGCAGGTCTTACCTTCGACCTCCCCAACCACGTTGAACATTTCCACCACGTTAGCGTCTTCGCGGCGCTTGTCGATGATCGCCAGAGGCGCGTGGAGCCGCTTGGCAAAAGCTCTTGCCCTTTCCACTCCGCCCGGGTCCGGGGAAACAACCACCGGGTCAGTCAGCTTCAACCGCCGAAAATAGCGCACCGTGACCGGTGTGGCATAGAGGTGGTCCACGGGGATGTTAAAGAAGCCCTGGATCTGACCGGCGTGCAGGTCCAGCGCCAAGACGCGATCGGTACCCGCTGAAGTCAACAAATCGGCAACCAGTTTTGAAGAAATGGGAACCCGCGGGCGGTCCTTGCGGTCCTGCCGGGCGTAACCATAGTAGGGTATAACAGCGGTAATCCGCTCCGCCGAGGCGCGTCGCAGGGCGTCCAGCATCACCAGCAGTTCCATCAGGTTGTCGTTAACAGGGTTGCAGGTAGGCTGGATGGCGAAGACGTCAGCGCCGCGGACGTTCTCGAGGATCTGAAGACGAACCTCTCCGTCCGGAAAGCGCCCAACGTAAGCTTTGCCCAGGGGGACCTTTAGATGCGCGCATATCTCCCTGGCGAGACCTGGATGAGCATTCCCACTGAAGACCTTTAGTTTGTGCTGAACAGGGTCCATCGTCCTTTTATCCTCACCACGGTCTGGAAAATCGAATCCGAAAATCGAAAGTCGAAATTCGAAATTCAAAAACTGAAATTCGAACACCTAAGATCTACTCGAGCTCCGATTTTCGATTTTCGGTTTTCGGTTTTCGATTTGCGAATTTCGACAACCGAACTTGGCTGGGAGGCCTGGATTCGAACCAGGGTTCCATGCTCCAAAGGCATGTGTCCTACCACTGGACGACCTCCCAACGCTGCCGTTGTAAGGGCGGCCCTTGCGGCCGCCCTCAGGCAGCCGCTACGTTTACCCAGGCCAGCGAGGGCAACCACAAGGGTTACCCCTACGCCTTCCATTGGACGCACAGGAGTCGCCGGTAATCAGCTCGCGACAACGTGCGTGACGGGAATACGAGCCACCCTTTAGGGATTAGCTTGGATGCGTGGAGCAACTGATGAGCAGATTCAAAGACCGCGTAGACGGCAGAACCACTCCCCGTCAAGGAGGCGATCTCGGCTCCGGCCCGGATGAGAAGTCGCTTCAAGCGCGCCAACTCAGGCCACCTTGCGAAAACGACGCGCTCGAAGTCGTTTTCGGCCGGTCCCCACTCGAGCAGGGGAAACTGTGGCCACGCACCGACACTCTTAATGCTACGGAGTTTGCCTTGGCTTGTCAACCGCAAACCTGCTTGCTGATAAGCCTCTGCCGTGGCGATTGAAAAGCCCGGGAAAACCACCAGGCACTGGCGTGCGGGAAGATCGGAAAGCGGATATACGTCTTCGCCGCGCCCGCACCCCAGAACCCTGCCGCCCAACAGGAAGAGTGGAACGTCCGAGCCCAGTTGGGCGGCCAAGGAAAATCGCCGGCTGGGCGGCAGCTTCTCACCCGTCAACCTTTCCAGGCCCTCCAGCGTGGCGGCCGCATCACTGCTGGCTCCGCCCAAACCGCTTCCCGCGGGAATCTTCTTCTCCAGCCGCGCCGTAACCCCGCCTCGGAAGTGAACGGCGCGACGCCAGAGCTCGCAGGCCCGATAGACTAGGTTTTCGCGCCCGGAGGGTATCCGGGGATTGTCGCACTCGAGACGTATTCCCTCTCCGGCGCGGGAGAGAACAATCTCCAGCCTGTCGTGTAGCCCAATGGTTTGATAGATGGTGCGGATTTCGTGATAGCCGTCGGGGCGCTTCGACAAAATCCTGAGCCCCAGGTTAATCTTCGCGAAAGCGCGTAGACGAATGGACTTTTGCAAGTTCGTGGGGTCGTAGCGCGGGCGTCTGGCCCGCGCTACGAATTATTTCTGGGAGGCACGTTGCTTCGCCAAACGGACCTTCAGGTCATCGAGCTCACGTTGCAGCTTGGCAGCCTGGTCAGCATCGAAATCGCTCGAGCCCGCCTGCGGCCATTCCTTGAGAGCGCGTTCCCATTCCTGTTCGGCCTGGGTATCTTTTCCCATGCGCAGGTAGACGCGGCCCAGATGCTCGAGAATGGTCGGATCGTCGGACATCAGGCGCGCGGCTTTCTCCAGGTGCGGTTCGGCCAGATCGCAACGGTCCATCTTGTAGTAGGCCCAACCTAAGCTATCAAGGTAAGCTCCGTTGTTGGGGTCCAGGCGCAAAGCCGTCTGGATGTATTTCACCGACTCGTCCAGCCGCACTCCGCGGTCCGCCAGCATATAGCCAAGATAATTTGCCGCCGAGGCATTTAACGGATCGGTGGCCAGGACTTTCTTGAACTGCTCTTCGGCCAGGTCGTATTTCTTCTGCCGTTCATAAATGGAGCCCAGCAGGAAGCGCGAGTACTCCTGCTCCTCCGGTTTGCTGCTGTATTGCATCGCCTTGTTGACGGCCTGTTCGGCATTGTCGAACTGTTTTGCCTGAATGTAGACTTGCGCCACGGAGAGGTAAAGCTCCCGGTCAGCCGGGGTGTTGTTCATGAGCGCGTGAAGTTGCTTCACGGCTTCGTCTACTCGCCCCAATTCACCCGCCACATACGCGCGCAGAATGCGCAACTCCCGTTCATCAGGATATTTCTGCACTGCGGAGTCCAATTCACCCACGGCCTGGGGCAGTTGGTGATTCATGCGCATCGTGTCGACGATAAGTTGCTCTCCGCGACCCGCCTGGCCTGGCAGCCCAACAATCTGCCGAAAGGCTTGCAAGGCGGGGTCGTATTTGTGTTGCTCGCGGTAAATCAAACCCAGCTTCTCGAGGAAGAGGGCGCGATTGTTCGCCTCCCCCGTAGTGTATTTGTCCCCTGCCTGCTCCGAACCCTTTACCAGTCCCTGCAAGAGCTCAATGGCCTTGTCCTGATTTCCCACCGCGTCCTCGAGCAACGCCTGCTGATACGGGATCTCCGGATTGTCCGGGTTATCGGAGTGAAGAGCCTTGGCGCGCTCGAGCTCTTTGCGGGCTTCGTCGTACCGCCCTTCCTGCCGGTCAAGCTCCGCCATCTTGAGATATGTTACTGCGTCGTCCGGATCGGCTTTCAGAATCTTCTCAAATTCCGCTCGGGCGGCCGGAGTGTTTCCCATGCCCATCAACGCCTGCGCGTAAGCCCGGTGTAGTTCCACATTCTCGGGGTCTTTCGCCAAGGCCTTTTCGTACGTGGCCACGGCAGCCTCATAGTCCCGCGTCTCCGCATACGAGTAAGCCAGCATGCCGAGCAGCGGCGGATCCATATCGTCTTCGGGAATCCTCTTGAGCTGGTCGACGGCCCCGGCATAGTCGCCCTGCTCGAAGTAAATCTGCGCCAGACTGCTCAGGCCCTCTTTGGAATCAGGGTCCACATTCAGGACCTTCCTAAAAGCCTCTTGGGCCTTGTCGGGCTGGTTGTCCAATTTGTAAAGGCGCCCCAGACTCTGCCAGGTGTCCATGTCCGAGGGTTGCAGGCGGCCAAGAGCCTCCATGTGTTCGATAGCCTTGCCGAGTGCTTCCTTGTTGACCTTTTCAGTCTGGTTCTCGCCCAACATGTGATAGTAAATCCGGGCCAGCAACCGGTGGGCATCCGGGTAGTTGGGGTCCGACTTCAAAACGTCTTCAGCTTCTTTTATCGCTTCTCCGACACGTGCCACACGCCAGTAAAGCTCGGCCAACTCAACGCGGAGGAACAATGATTCCGAATCGGCGGCGATGGCCAGTTTATACTCGGAAATGGCCCGGTCGACATAATCGCCTCGGTTGTACACACCCGCCAGCTCCTTATACCGCCGCGCCAGCATGAAGTGGTAATAGGCTTGGGCGTGATCCGCGACCGCCGCAGCCGTCTCTCCAGACGGTTTGCCCGTCCCCGATGGGGCGGCATCTTGCGCGAAAAGCGTCGTCGCACCGACCAAGATAACACCCGCTCCCACCCCAAGTCGTTTGATAAGTGTATGCATACTCCCTTTCTGCCCCGCAAAAGTCTCTCACGTTTAGATGCAAATTATCGCATTTAGGTACCGTGGTGTCAAAAATCAGGTGTCAGGACGTGAGTTTCGACGTGAGTTTCGACGGTGCGCCGGCTGCGGGTTGGTGTATAATTGCACCTCCGGGAGGCTTGGCCCCCAATTTCACGAATAATTCAAACCGCGTCTGGACAGCCGCTTGCTTACGCGGAGAATGGACCGAGCGCGAACCAGACAAAGTCACGCACCGGTCCCCTAACCTGCTCGAAGGAGGAAACTATGCACATACTCTGGTGGATCATCGTCGGGCTTATCGCGGGCTGGCTCACCGGAAAGATCATGAAGGGAGCCGGATATGGTGTTATCGGGGACATCATCCTCGGCGTCGTGGGGGCTGTGATCGGCGGCTTCATCATGCGGCAACTGGGATTCGCCGGTCAGGGCGGCATGATCTACACCATCCTGGTTGCCGTGGGCGGCGCGGTTGTTCTGACGGCGGTGGTTCGAGCTTTGAAGCGCGTTTGACTCGCTCAGAACTTCTCGCGCTTCTGTCACGCTTAGGGCGAAGGCCAGGAGACTGCATTCCAAATCGGGACACCCCGAGGTGACACGATCTCTCGGCATATGTGAGATCATGCAGCCAGTGCGGACTTCGGCTCTGGTCCTTGCTTGTATCTTGCGTCCCGCTGGGTCGGTGCTTCTCAGCCCCTTGGGAGGTCACATGAAATTGAGAACAAGCTCGTGCGATTCACACATTAGTTTTGGCTGGGCTCTGTTGCTTTGGGCTGTTTTCGCGTTTCTGATTTTCCTTTTGACTCCGAGTGCAACCTCCGGGCAGACGAGCACCCCTCTTGTGCCGTCCTCTCTCGTGAGCGCCTCGGGGGGAGCGGCAAGCAAGATTAAGGCAGTCACAGCCGCACTCGACCTTTTGCATGACGGTATTCCCGCGCTGATCCATGGCGTGACTGTCGCCGATGACTACGACATTCGGACTTGGGACTACCTGGATCAGGTAATTCCCGCGCTAACCAATTTGGCCGTGACTCCGACGGTCCGCCTGACATTCACTCTGGAAGTCGACTCCGGCGTGCAGGGAGCCGTTGCCAGCACCTATATCTCACCTGTCGAGGAGATCAAGGCAGCCATCGACGCGAATACCGATTCACACCCCTTCATCATGGGGCAACCCGTCGATTCCAGCTACATGTTCTGTTTTACCCAGGCGGACCACGCCGCGCGCTGGCACGACTATGTCAATACCCTTGGTCGATACGTCGACATCTGGGAAGTCGGCAATGAGATCAACGGGAACTGGCTCTACAATTCAGGCTCCAACGCCGACGTAAGTGGACAATCCTGCCCCGACGACTGGCCTGGCGGCGTGCCCACCACAACCACCCAGGATGTCGCCGATAAGATGGCTGACGCCTTCAAGATCGTGAAGGCTGCCGGCAAGCAAGCCGCACTTACTCTAACGTTTTGTCCCACTGACTTGCCAGCCACCAATGACCCTTTTACCTGGCTCGACACCTATGTCACCAGTCCGGCGCTACGCAAAGGCATGGATTACGTCCTGATCAGCTACTACCCGGATGTAACGGGTTGTGGCTACGGACTGCCCAAAGCCTCCGACTGGGTCACTTGGTTCCGGGGAATTCAGTCCCGGTTTCCGTATGCCAAACTCGGCATGGGTGAATGGGGATACACTTCCGGCTCCCCCCCGGCGGATCTCTCGACGGTGCTCCGTGAGGGATACGAGATCGATCCTTCTGCGAGCTTGACCCCGGGCTCCTGGATCGGCGGAGTCTTCTACTGGGAGTTCGGCCTCACGGCCATACCGGATACCGGCCTGAATCAACTGGGCGAGCCCTCGGACTGGCGGGATGTGGACGGGGATCTTGAACGCCAGCGCTGATCGCACGCGCTTGACAGCCAGCCAAGCCGGTGTTAGTTTCTCTGTTCGTAATTGTTCTTTGAAAACTTTAGTTCCTGTGGTGCCCCGGCTGAAACCGGGGGAAAAGGGAAGGCCGTGAGAATCGGCTGCGGTCCCGCCACTGTGATCGGCGAGCCAAATCCTCGCAGTCCGTCACCCGACGGACAGCCACTTTTCCGCACTGCGGAAAGGGAAGGCGGAGGAAAAGGCGATGACCCGAGAGCCAGGAAACCTGCCCAGGAATAGAGACTCAGCCTAACTCTTCGACGGAAAGAGTCCTGAGGAAGACTTCAGAGCCTTCCGATTCCGTAACGAGGGATTGGGAGGCTTTTTTGTTTTCTTAGGCTCCTTCCGTTCGGGAGGTAGGGGCGGCCCTTGTGGCCGCCCTTCGTGAGGCTGCGGAGGGTGGGGCGCCGGCGGGCCCCCCCCCGGCCCGCCCCTACAAATGTGAACCTCGAGGAAGGAGACAACACGTGTTGGAACTTCATAGCTACAGATCAGAAAGCAGCATGCAAGATTCAGGATTCAGGAGTCCCATGGTTGCACTCGCGACGGGAAATAACCCCTCACCCGTCCTGCGACGGCTGGTGAAAGCGCCGTCGCAGGACACCCTCTCCCCTCGGGAGAGGGCTACGTTTTTAATTGCCCTACCACTGGTTTTGGGATTGCTGTTGATTGGTCTTGCGGCCACGGCGGCGCGCGCGGCTACGATCAAGGGCACGGTGCTCGATCCCAGCGGGCGGGCGGTGGCGAATGTGCAGGTCAGCCTGCTCCAGTCGCTCACCGCACTCGATGAGCGTCAGACAGACGCCAAAGGGGAATTCGAGTTTACTGGGGTCGCCAAGGGGTCATATCGTTTGGTGGCGAATGCGCCGGGCTTTTCAGCGTCGCCGGTGGATGTGGAGGTTCGCGAAGACCAGACCGCCAGCATGGACCTGCATCTGGCGCTGAGCGCCGTGCAACAACAAGTTGTGGTTTCGGCGTCGCTCGAGGGCTCCCTGGCTCCTCAACTGGGCTCGTCTGTCTCAACGATTTCCAGCCAGGAGATCGATGAGCGCGGAGCGCAGAACGTCACGGATGTCCTGCGGGGCGTTCCGGGTCTCGCCTTGGACGACACGGGGCGGCGCGGGGGCGCCACCGGCGTTTTCATTCGCGGCGGCGGCTCCGACTACAACCTGGTTACGGTGGACGGGATTCCATTGAATGAGTTCGGCGGCTACTTCGACTTCTCGCCTTTGCCTGCAGACGGGCTGGACAGAGTCGAAGTGACGCGGGGCGCGGAGAGCGCTTTGTTCGGCTCAAACGCCGTCACGGGCGTGGTCAACATCGTTACGACACGGGGCGAAGGCCCGCCGCATTTCGATTTCCAGGCCGAAGGCGGGAACTTTACCACTCGCCGCTTCGTGGCCGGAGGGAGCGGATTGACCCACGGCCTGAGCTGGGCTTATGACCTCTCCCGGCTCGATACCGGCGGGACGGTGACCAACGATGGGTACAGGAATCAGAACGCCATCGTGAGCCTTGGCTACGGCAGCGGCGAGCGGCGCCAAGCGGACTTTCACTTTTTGGGCAATGCGAATGTGGTGGGCGATCCCGGCCCGTATGGCTCGGACCCCGACGACCTCTATAACGCTCCCATCTATCCCGGAGGTCCTTCCGATTACCAAGTGGGCCTGGTGGCCCGCAATAAGCAAAACTTGTTCGGATACGAAGGAAGCTACTTCGAGCAAATCACTTCCCGTATCCGGCTCGTGGGGACCTTCTCGGAGGCGACGAACGACTACTACTTTTCCTATCCCGAGAGCGACGGCGGCGACTCGTTCTCCGACACCCTTCGCCGCGTGGTAAATGCCCGAAGCGAGGTCGCCATTTCCAACAAAGATTTTCTGGTGGCGGGATTTGAATATAACCATGAGCATTTCAAGGACACCTATGTGGCCGACGACAACGACAATCCGTTCAAATTGCCGCGGACTACGCTGGCGCCTTTCGTGGAAGACCGCTGGAGCCCTTCCAGCCGGCTCTTCGTGACGGCGGGCTTGAGGCTGGACGACCTGCACACGGGCTCTCTCCCGCCCGGCGATTACGGGGCGCGCCCGCTCATCCCGAAAAGCTCCATGACCAAACTGAACCCGCGCGCCTCGGCAGCGTTCCTGCCGCGCGAGTCGGATTCCGGATCGTGGCTGGGGGCGACGCGATTGCACGCGAGCTTCGGGACCGGCATTCGCGCCCCGGACGGCTTCGAGTTGGCAACCACGAACAACCCTCTTTTGAAACCCGAAAAGAGCATCAGCTTCGATAGCGGCGTCGAGCAGAGGTTTTTCAACGGCCGGACGCTCCTCGACCTCACTTACTTCTATAACAAGTTCGACGATCAGATTGTGACGCTCGGCGGGTCACTCACGAACCTCAGCACCTTCGTCTCAGATAACCTCGGCAATTCACGGGCTCAGGGCCTCGAGGCCTCTGTCCGCTGGCGCCCCACCGGTTCGCTCCAGGTGTCCGGAGAATACTCCCTGGTAGATACGGCCATACTCGCCCTGGATGGCTCGACGCTGGTTCAGGCGCCGTTCAGCGTGGGGCAGGAACTCCTCAACCGGCCGAAGCATTCCGGCGGCTTCAACATCACCTGGCAGCGCGGCCGGCTGACACTCAATAGCAATGCGTATCTGCGCGGACAGGCGCTCAACCTGGAGCCTAACGACGGCGTCTATGCGTGCGAACTGGGCCTTCAGTGTCTGTCTAACGGCAAGGGCTACGGGGTTCTGAACGGCGGATTCTCTTACCGCTTGATCCGCGGCCTCGAAATCTACGGGCACGTAAATAACCTCTTGGACAAGAAATATGAGGAAGTGCTGGGCTACCCGGCTCTGCCGCTCAATTTCCTCGCCGGGGTGAAGTTCACCTTCCCTGCGGAGAAGTAGGGCCACAACACCTCCAAGGCACCAAGACACTAAGAAAAAAGCTCCTTTTCTTCTTGGTGCCTTGGTGCCTTGGTGGTGAAATGTAGAGGTGGCTCTTGTGGCCGCCCTGGGCAACCACAAGGGTTTCCCGTAGAGGCGTGAACCTGAGTATGTCAAGAGAATGCAAGACCGCTCGCGCTCTGATGGTACTGGGTACGGGGTCGCACGTCGGCAAGTCGATCCTTACGGCTGCCCTGTGCCGAATCTTTGCCGACGATGGCTACCGCGTGGCGCCCTTCAAAGCTCAGAACATGTCGCTGAACTCGGCCGCTACGCCTGATGGGCGCGAAATTGGCCGCGCCCAGGCCTTGCAAGCCGAGGCATGCCGGGTGCCTGCCTGCGCCGAGATGAATCCAGTGCTGATCAAACCTTCGTCGGACACAGGTTCACAAATCGTTTTGCTGGGCCGAATCTGGGGCCAAGTGACGGCGGCGAACTATCACCGGCACCGAGTTGAGGAACTCTTCCCGGTGGTTCTGGAAAGCTACAAGAAATTGGCGTCCGAATATGAGCTCATAATTCTCGAAGGAGCAGGCTCTCCGGCCGAGATCAATTTGAGAGAACACGACATTGTCAACATGCGCATGGCGCATGCGGCGAGCGCCGCCTGCCTGTTGGTAGGTGACATCGACCGAGGCGGCGTTTTCGCATCTCTCCTGGGCACGCTCGAGCTGCTGGACCCCTCTGACCGGGCCTTGATTCGCGGGTACGCCATCAACAAGTTTCGCGGAGATATTTCGCTTTTGCGGCCTGGGCTGAAGATGATGGAACCCCGGCTGGGAATCCCGTGCGCCGGAGTGGTTCCGTACCTGCACGACCTGGGGTTAGACGAAGAGGACGGGGTGGCGGTCGAAGACCGGCGCAGCGTCGGGAGGGTGTGGAGAGAATCTGTAGGCGGCACACCACCCCCAAACCCCCTCCTCATCGAGGAGGGGGCTCCGGGCCGCGGCGGCGCCACCAGAGTCGTGAATCCCCTCCTCGATGAGGAGGGGACTAAGGGGTGGTGCGGCGGTTCGCGGGAGAGGCCGTTGCGCATCGCAGTCATCGCGTTGCCGCACATGTCCAACTTCACGGACTTTGACGCCCTCGCGGCGGAACCCTCAGTCGCGCTGGCATTCGTCGACCGTCCAAAGGACCTGTCCGCCGCCGATCTCGTGATTCTGCCTGGCACCAAGCAGACCCTCAACGACTTGGAGTGGTTACACCAGCGTGGGCTGGTGCCGCCCCTTCTCGGCCACCCGGCGCGCGGCGGATGCGTGGCCGGAATCTGCGGCGGCTTCCAGATGCTGGGCGTTAAAATCGATGATCCACAAGGGATCGAAAACCGCGGTCAGCCGTGCGCACACCAGGGTCTCGGTCTGCTTCGCATGTGGACAGTCCTCCAGCCCGAGAAGATTACCCGCCCGGTCGGCGGACGCATCTTGCGATCGGTGATCTTCGGGCAGCAGGCGAAGGAGTGCGCCTTTCGCGGGTACGAGATCCATGTTGGCGAGACGGTGTATGCGGAAGAGGCCGCGCCCTTCGCGGAGATAACGCGCGCCGGCTCGAGCGCCGTCGTCGCTGACGGAGCCGTCAGCACGGACCAGCGCGTGTTTGGCACCTACGTGCACGGAATCTTCGACGATGACAGTTTCCGGCACGCCTTCCTCCAGGCAGCGCGCGCAGCCCGCGGCCTGGCGCCTGTCGCGGCCAGGGCTTTCGTGGCGGCGGGACGGCAATCCCGCTTGGACCGCCTCGCCGCGCATGTGCGACGTTCGCTCGATCTCGGCATGATTCGGAGTTGGATCGGTGGGGCTGAATCGGGAGATCAGGTGATCGGGTGATCGGATGATCGGGTGATCGGGTGAACAAAGCACGAGGCGCGACTTGTCTTTTGTTCACCCGATCACCCGATCTCCCGATCACCCGATCCTTACAAGATGTTGCCGCTCCTGTGGTGCGTGCGCAAGCATTCGAGCTGGTCGATGGCAACCGCCACTACGCAGGCTCCACCAGCAATGGAAATACTTCCCTCGATAAGATGCCGCATGACGTCGGGATGGCCCGGCGTGTGAATTAACACCGCTTGCACAATGCCGTGGGCGGTCACCACGAGTCCCGTTAAACCGCACAGTACCAGAATAGCCATCCGCAATACCGTCTTCATTGCAGTCGCACCTGGCCTTTCAAGTTATGGAGCCGAATACCTTCCCTGCTAGCTTCATACACCTAACTCGGGCTTGGGTCAACTGGCACTGCTCGATTCCGTGAGACGATTTTAACAGGCAGGGCTACACACTGGGCGGGAGGCCCCAGCCCAGGCGAGCTTCGGGGCGGGTTGAATTAGAGGTTAAGGAGATAATCGGCAGCGGTCAAGTTGCCGAACTTCACGGCGTTGACGCGCTGGCCAACCACATTAGCAAAGTATTGCAGAACCGCGGTCAGTTTCAGGATCGCCTTGTTCTCGCCCACCCTCAGCAAGCGCCGCACAGCCAACGAGAGGAACTGCCAGCGGAAATAAAGGATCAGGAGGCGTTCATCGTGGGAATAGCGTTGATTCACATTCGCGGCGTTCTTGAGGAGATAAGTCAAAGCGAGGAAGTCGCATTTGAGCATCATGCGCAGCCGGGAGTAATCGACAGGGGCGCCGAACTCTTCCAGCGACTTTCGCAAGGACGGAAACTCCAAACGGTTCGCATTAGCAATGGATTGAAAGTATTCCCGGTCAAACTGCCGGCGCAGAATCCTCTGGCAGGTGACCTGGAAGTAGAAGAAGAATAACGCGGTTGAGAGGATCAAGACAAGCGCAGCAACAATCATGGCCATTTACCTGGTTCAGAAATTCGATTCCGCGGTGACCTCGGCAAGAGTAGGAATCTTGTGCCGGGCAACCTTAGTTTCTTTGTCTCTAAGACATACGATCGCGTAAGCCCACACCAACAGCATCCCAAGGTTGCAGATGGGCATAACGGAGGTTGTTATCGATTGAGCAAACCGCTCGCCACCGGTGAGATGGAGTAGGGCCAAAGCTGCAGTGGGACCAGCGAACTGGATGCCCACTCCACACACCAGGAGTCCAAGTTGATCGTCGGTTGATTCGATTTGTTGCAGTAGGAGGTACAGCAGGGTATTCAGTACCAAGCAAGTAAAGTACAGGTTTTGATTGAACTCGACAATGAAATAGGTGAAGAGGTGGCTGTAGTTGTGGGAGAAAATCAGGCCTGAAATGCCGAGGACGACTAGGAAGACAAAGACGAGCAACAACCGGGCGAAGCGCCACATCTTCTCCTCGTGCAAGCACGCCCTTCGGAAGAAGAGGCACACCAAAAGGAAGGCGCTGACAACCAGCAGGAAATCCGTACTCCAGTAAACGTAGAAGTACCGCCACGAGGACAGCCCGTATGCGTGCAACGCCCACCCACGCGCAGCCTCGAGGGCCAACAGCGAACCGAGATAGAAAACAACGCTCGCCTGCCCCTTCCGTTGTCTGCTTCCGGCCAAGTAAAGGAGCAAGCTGGCTTCAATCAGGTAGCCTGCGTACTGTAATCCGTAGCTGACTATGCTGCTGCCCATGAGCGATCCGCGAGCGAGTCATCAAACGACCGTCCTCCGGGTCACTCACGCGATTCGGAGGAACTTATTTTGCCGGCGGCTTCGGCGGTGGCGGCGGCAACGGAACAGGCGACGAGCCAATAGCCACCAAAGTCGGGCTCTGTGCCGTCGTCGCATTTCCAGCGACCATCTGCCGGACCGAAACGGCCGTCAGAACAACAAGCAATGCAAGCAGCAACGTGAGAACTAGATTCTTCATTTTAGGCTCTCCAGAACGAAACAGTACTCCCGGCTGATAGGCCAACCGGAAGAGGAGAGCCTAAGCTTTCATTTCAGAAAAGTCAATACATTTCTACGCATTTTTTGCGCGCAGAAATATTAGACATTTTGTCACTGAGCAGCGCTTTGTCCTGCGGTCGTCTGACTCCTCTAGCATCCTCCTTTCTTATTCGTCGCGATACTTATAACCGATGATCAAAGCACACTGCAACAGTACGAATGTACTACTACGGGGGTACTGGTCTTGCGAGCCTCCGGTTGACCACAAGAGGGGTGAGTGGCATCATACGTTTGTGTGGTCTCTAATGACCAGGGGGTGATGCGCAATGAGAAGCTGTTATTTACAGAAGCCAATTCTCTTGTTGGCGGGCTTGTTGGTGTTCGCTGGTCTTTCGCCGTGCTTCGCTCAATCCGATAGTGGGCAGGAACCATCGACGGGGCCTAACTCTGACACCGGCCCGACCGTTCTGGCTCCTAAGAAGACCCAGCCTGCGCCGCCGCAACCTGAAAAGAAGCCGGAGCGCATCAACCCCGACGAAGTCTTCAACCTCTCAACCACGACGAACCTCGTCAACGTTGATGTGATGGTAGTCGACAAAGACGGCAATCCCATCTCCACTCTCAATCGCAACAATTTCAAGCTTTTCGACGACGGCGTTCCGCAGACCATTTCGAACTTCGGCACCGCGGAAGCTCCCATGACCACTTGCATGCTGATTGAGTTTAGCAATAGGTATTGGGGATTCCTTTATCTGGCCCTCAGATACGGTTACAGCTATCTCCAATTCATTCAGCCGAAAGACTGGACAGCGGTGGTCTCATTCGATATGAAGCCGCAAATCCTGACCGACTTCACGCAGGACCGCAGCCAGGTTCGCGGGGCTTTGGATATGTTGCGAATCCCGGGCTTCAGCGAGATTAATCTGTACGATGCGCTGGCCTTCACGCTGGACCGCATGAAAGATATCAAGGGGAGAAAGGTTATCCTGGTCATCTGTACCGGCTTCGACACCTTCAGCAAGCTGACCTACGATCAGATATTGAAGATTGTGAGATCCTCCGACACGGCGATTTACCCGGTCAGTATTCTGGAGTTTATAACCGTACGTTCTCCGAGGGGAGATAGCATCAATTCCTTGCAGGCACGCAACGGACTCGAGACGATCGCCAAGTACTCAGGCGGCCAAGCTTACTTTCCTCGCTTCGAAGGAGAACTGGGGGGGATCTTCGAGCAGATCAACGGGCAATTGCGCACCCAATACGGCCTGGGCTTCGTTCCCACAAACGCTGCCAAGGACGGCAAGTTCCACAAGTTGAAGGTTGACCTTGTGGATGACCAGGGAAACCCCTTGCGGATCGTCAATCAGAAGGGCAAAGTCGTCAAATACCGCATCGTGTCGCGCGATGGGTATTACGCGCCAAAATCGTAAGGAAATTCTGAATAGTAAATTGTAAATTGAAGAACGCTTGCGTTCCAAGGCGCAACGTGTTGCGCGGCTCGGGGCCGTGGCAACTCACCATTCACTATTCATGATTTCGTTCAGTCTGGCTTCGCAATTCACAATTTACTATTTACTATTCACAATTTATCAGTGCCGAAAGTGCCGCGCGCCAGTGAACATCATAGCCACTCCTAAGCGGTTCGCGGCCTCGATCACTTCCTTATCCCGAACTGATCCTCCCGGCTGCACCACTGCTGAAGCGCCGGCTTGCGCCGCTTCTTCCAGTCCATCCGGAAAGGGAAAGTAGGCATCCGAAGCGACGACGGTTCTTTCCAACGCGTGCTTCAGCTCGCGCGCCTTGGCGGCGCCCAGCCTCACTGAGTCAACGCGGCTCATCTGGCCGGCGCCGACGCCCACCAGCACTCCCTCACGAGCATAAACGACGGCATTCGATTTCACGTGCTTGACCACGCGCCAAGCGAAGACCAGGCCTCGCATTTCACTTTCCGTAGGCTGACGCTCCGTGACGCATTTCCAATCCTGCGGAGAAGCGCCCAAGGAGTCCGGCGACTGCACCAGCAGTCCGCCGCCGATGACCTTGAGTTGCAATCCTTCCTCATCGCCGGACTGCGTGCCCATGTCCAGCAAGCGCAGGTTCTTCTTGTCCCTCAGCCGTTCGAGCGCAGCGGGCTCGAATCCTGGAGCCACCACGGCTTCGACAAACAACTTGCTCATCGCCTCTGCGGTTTCCGCGTCGAGAGGGCGATTAAGAGCGATGACGGAGCCATAAGCGGAGACAGGGTCAACGTCCAGCGCGCGCTGGTAGCTCTCTCGAAGCGTTGCGGCGGAGCCCACGCCGCAAGGATTCGTGTGCTTAACGATCACCGTCGTTGGCTCGTCAAACTCCCGTACCAACCGCCAGGCCGCCTCCAAATCCACGAGGTTATTGAAAGAAAGCTCTTTCCCCTGGAGCTGGCGCGCGGAGGCCAAGCCGCGCCCTCCGGCAGCCGGGTCTACGTAGAGCGCCGCCCGCTGGTGGGGATTCTCGCCGTAGCGCAAATCCAATGTCTTGCGATAGTTCAAGTGGAGGCGCTCCGGCAGAGCGGCGCCATCCGCCCAGCGTTGCAAGGTGGTGGAAATCGCTCCATCATAAGCCGCCGTGGTGGCAAAGGCCTTGCGCGCCAGCCGGGCGCGGGTGTCGCGCGAAATGCTTCCCTGGTTGGCGCGCAGTTCCGCAAGCACCGCGGAGAAGTCAGCCGAGTCCACCACCACCGTGACGTCGTGAAAGTTCTTAGCCGCTGACCGGATCATCGACGGGCCGCCGATATCAATGTTTTCGATAAGCTCCTCGAGGGTCACGCCAGGCTTCGCGGCGGTTTTCTCGAAGGGGTAGAGGTTCACAGCCACAAGGTCAATGAACTCGATTCCATGCTCCGCCACCTGCTTCTGGTGTTGGAGGTTGGAACGAATAGCAAGGATGCCCCCGTGAACTTTGGGGTGCAACGTCTTCACTCGCCCATCCAGCATTTCCGGAAAACCCGTCACTTCCGAGACATCCCGAACCTCGAGGCCGGTTTCCCGCAGCAGCTTGGCCGTGCCGCCCGTGGACAATATCTCGACTCCTAATTCCACCAAGCCGCTGGCGAAGTCCACTACTCCGGTCTTGTCACTAACGCTCACCAGCGCTCGAGAGATTCTTCGCATAACTTTGCCTCCTAACCTATGACGACACTCCTGGGCGGAGGAGTGGCACGGATGATGAACAGGGAACAAGAACTGAGCCAACCACCCCCCATCCCCACATCATTCAAGGACGGGAATTTCACCCTCAGGTGGTTGAGCCGGCTTGTCATCTTGGCTCGGAATGATACCGGCTACGCTCTGACCGCCTTGAACACCAGCTTGCCATCTTCGGTGCCCACGCAATACTGCACGCTGGAGCAGCAGAGCAGGGCCTTGATCTGCTCCGTCTTGTCGCAGAGGAATTTCTGGAACCGAGCCGGGTCAACGTTTTCAACTTTCCGGCCTACATCACGCCGGGCGCTGATTATGGCCTGGAGAATCTGGTCGACCGTCTCCGGCTCGGCCTCCGGATCCGAGCAAACTATGCGGAGCGTCTTGGCAGCCGTCAACGCTTCCAGCCCGCGCTTCTGCTGCGCGAACTGGCCGCGCCCCTCTTCTTTATCCATCAACCTTCGTTTCCAGAGCGCGTTCTGGACGGCATATTTCTGCGCTAAAGCGTTGAGCTTGTAACGTTGGCCGAAGTTCAGGTCGGATTGATCGGCGGTGCGCCGCTTGATGAAGGTTTCAATGCGATAAACGAGGTCGCGCGGGGGACGCTCGGAGCACCCGTTGAAGTACACTTCCCACTCGATCTTGAGGCGGCGAATGTCGTCTTCGAGTTTCGTCAGTTCTTCATCGATAGTCACAGAAGCGCCTCAGGAAAGAAGTACGGGCGGTTCGCCCTGCGGCCCAAAGCCTTGGGGCGGCGGGTCGCGAACCGCTCCGGCTTCGCCATTTTCCCAATCGCCAGTCACAGGAGAGCCGTGAATGTCTTGCAATCGGCGATTATACTCATGCTCGAGCGACGCCAGTCAATCGGAAAGTTGGGTGCAGCGCGGGCGTGTGAAGGTGTGAAGAAATCGGATGCACGAGCTGTAGCGGCGCTCTCGGAGCGCTGGTGTACCTGAAAACAAAAGAGCGGCGGTCACGGACCGCCGCCTCTGCGCGATTTCTTCACACGTTATCTCGCCCGCGCTACACCCGTTGACGCTCTCCTGCAACTATGCTGAAATGACGCTGGGGTGACGTAGGGGCGGCCCTTGTGGCCGCCCTCGGGCAACCACAAGGGTTGCCTCAACGACGTCTTGCCAAACATGGAACATTCCGAACGCGAGGCCGGGCCGGGGATCACAGCGCTCCTCCGCCAGATTCCGGCTGTGAATGAACTGCTGAATCGAAACGCCCTCAGAGATCTCGAGGTCCGTGTGGGCCGTCGCGCGCTTGTCGAGTGCACACGCCGGGCGCTCCAGCGTCTCCGAGATCAGATCGTAGGGGGAGACGTTTCAAGCGTTTCCCTTGCGGCGTTGGAACGGGAGATCGTCGCCGAGGCCGAAGCCGCCGCCCGCTTCTCGCTGCGGCCCGTCATCAATGCCTCAGGAGTTGTCTTGCACACCAATCTGGGCCGTGCTCCTCTGGCGCGCGAAGCGGTGGAGCATCTTGCGGAAGTTTCCACGCGCTATTCCAACCTCGAATATGACCTGGACGTGGGGGCTCGAGGCAAACGGGATGTCCACACGGACCGGCTCTTTTGCCAACTGCTCGGCGCCGAAAAAACTCTGCTCGTGAACAACAACGCAGCCGCAGTGCTGCTGGCTCTGAACACCTTGGCGGAGGAGGCGGAGGTGGTTGTCTCGCGGGGTGAGTTGATTGAGATTGGGGGCTCGTTCCGCATTCCCGAGGTCTGCGCCAAGAGCGGCGCCGTCCTGCGCGAGGTGGGTACCACGAACCGCACCCGCATTGCGGATTACGCGGCGGCCGTTAATGAACGGACCCGCGTCTTGCTGCGTGTCCATCCCAGCAATTTTCGCATTCTGGGGTTTACGGAGCGTCCTTCGCTGGAAGAGTTCGTGGAGCTCGCGCAACGGCACAACCTGATCGCGATGGAAGACTTGGGCAGCGGATGCCTGGTTGACCTCTCGCCTGAAGGCATCCGGGATGAGCCGACCGCAGCCGCCAGCCTTCGGGCCGGCGTGGATGTGGTCACCTTCAGTGGGGACAAGCTGCTCGGTGGCCCGCAGGCCGGAATCCTGGCGGGGAAGCGCGAGCCGCTGGAACGAATCCGCCGGAACCCGCTCTTTCGCGCTCTGCGTGTAGACAAACTCACCATTGCGGCGCTGGAAGCCACAATTTTGCTTTATCTTCAGGGAAAACCCCAAGCCATGCCGGCGTTGCGCATGATCCAGCTAGCCAGAGAAGAAATCCGCCAGCGTGCCACCTGCCTGGCTGAGAAGATCTCAGCTCATGCGCAATTCTCGGTTCGAGTCCAGGACGGCGATTCAGTGATTGGCGGAGGTTCAACACCAGCGCAATCACTCCCCACGGCTTTGCTGGCGGTGGCGCATTCCCGCCACAGCGCGCAGGAACTCGAAAGACTGTTGCGCCGGAATTCACCTCCCGTTATTGCTCGGGTTGAAGAAGGCGTCCTGCTCCTTGACTTGCGAACCGTGTTTGAAGATCAGGACGAAGAACTCCTGCGAGCCCTGGAGGCGATCGAGTAGAGTGCCTTTGACCCCAAACTTTATGCGAGCACTTGTTTTTGACGGAAGACTTTCCCTGCGAGATATCGACGTGCCTGTTCCCAAACCGGGTGAGGCCCTGATTCGGATCGCGCTGGGGGGAATCTGCGGGACGGATATTGAGATACTTAAGGGCTACTCGGACTTTCGCGGTGTAATTGGACACGAGTTTGTGGGGCAAGTGGTGGAATCCCCGGAGCCCGCATGGGTTGGCGCTCGAGTGGTGGGCGAAATCAATATCTCATGTGGCGAATGCGCGTGGTGCTTGCGGGGCCTCGGGCGCCACTGCCCCCGCCGGACGGTGATGGGAATCGTGAACCGTCAGGGCTGCTTTGCTGAATACGTGGCGCTCCCCATACGTAATCTCCACCGCGTGCCCGCCGCCGTTCCGGATGAAGCGGCGGTCTTTGTCGAGCCCTTGGCCGCCGCCGCTGAGATTCTCTCCCAGATTCATCTCGAAGCTGGCACGGAGGTGGCGGTTCTTGGAGACGGGCGGCTGGGTCTCCTGGTAGCCCAGGTCTTGAAGAACGCCGGGGCCCAGGTGATCCTGGTGGGCAAGCATGCTTGGAAACTTGAACGGGCACGATCCTGGGGCGTGAGGGTGATCACCGGAAGTGAGAGTAAGTTGCGGGCAGCCAGCATTCCCCTAGTGGTTGAAGCCACGGGCTCACCCCGCGGCTTGGAAGAAGCCCTTCGCCTGGTCGAGCCGCGCGGGACCGTGGTGATGAAATCAACTTTCCATGACTCCGCGCGCTTTGATGCCAGCAAGCTTGTGGTGGACGAAATCACGCTCATCGGCTCGCGCTGCGGGGATTTTTCCATTGCCCTGGACATGCTTCAGCACGACCGGGTCAAGGTGCAACCTCTCCTCTCGAAAGTGTTTCCGCTAGAGGAAAGCCTCGAGGCGTTTGAGTATCTCAAGCGGAGGCCGTGCCTGAAGGTGTGCCTGGCCAATCGTCCTGGGCTGTAGCGCAGGCGTACCGCCCGCTGCCGCAGGGGCGTTTCGCTCCCGCAACGCCTTGCGGGCAGAGCCCGCCCTGAGCGAAGCGAAGGGATGCGCGCGCCACAGCCTGCGGGTTGCGAGTTTGTGCAGCCCCCTCGTCAACGAGGAGGGGAGCTATAATAGGGCGGAGGTGTTTGGATTGAACCGGAAACGAAAAAGATCCATACGAAGTACGTCCTGGGCAGGACCCGCCCTGTTGCTTTTGGCGACCGCGCTCAGCGCGCCTGTAATTGCTGGGGCGCAAGCCAAGAAGGAGGCACCGCCCCCGCCCCCGGAGGATCTACCGGGCCACGTGAACTACCTGGCTCAACAACTCTACGGCGTAATGCTCGAAGACGCGACGCCCATCGCCGACCAAATTCAGAAGTTGGTGATCGCCCGGCTCGAGGAGTGGATGATGGATCGCTCGCCTTCCGACGTGGAGGTGCGCCGCGAAGTTGACATGGCCTTTTCAGAGCTCCATTACCCGCTCTTTGGACAAGCGGCTGCCTTCGCCCGGCCGTGGAAGGATCAAGTGGTGATCGGCGCGGGATATACTCTGGGCTGGAGTAACATCGACCGGACCAACGTCATCGCTATTTTCTCCAACCGATCCGGCCACAGCCACCTCGTGACTATAACAAAGTTCGTGCCCCGCACCGATCTTCATTATGCGTTTCCGCAGGAGCCGGAGGGCGATGCGTTCCGGTTCTTTGTCTATGGTTTCCGGTTGGGAACAAGCCAACCCCGGCTGAGTGCTATTTTCTATTCCTTCGACGGACAGAACCTGAAGTCCTTGTGGGAAGCGCATGACCTGTACGATGGCAAGTTTCACCTCGAGAAGGATCGAGTGGTGGTCAGGTACCTGAAGGAGGAAGAATACGTCAGCGAAGCGGCCCACGGACGAAAGCCCCCGCGCCACCAAACAGTCTACGCGATCACACCCGCGGGCATGGAAGTCCAAAGCGAGCAGGAAATCCCCTTCTGAAGGGGAAACTGGGAATTCGAAATTTGAAATTGGAAATTGGAAAATCGAGATTGGAAAATCGCAACTCGAGATTGGAAACTGGAAATTCGAAACTGGAAAACCGAAAGTGGAAATTCGAAAATCGAAAATGGAAAATCGAAAATGGAAAATCGAGAAAGGAGAAGACCTCACAGCACAGAATTTCTCTTCCGATTCCTGCCTTCGGCTCTCTACCTTCCGCTTTCTGCCTTCTGACTCCTGGTTTCTGACTCCTGCCTTCTGCATTCCGCCTTCTGCTTTCTGACTTCCGCCTTCCGCTTTCTGCCTTCTGCCTTCTGCTTTCTGACTCCTGCCTCAGCCAAGCCATTGTGGGTTGTGGGCTGTCCCGTCGAAGTCCATAGTCGTCTTAAAGGGTTCGAACTCACCCCGTACCGCCAGTGGTGCGGTTTTGGCCAAGAGCGCGGCAAGTTGCTGTTCTCCCAGAGGCTTGAAAGTGCGCGCGGCTTCCAGCGCCTGCTCGAGAATCTGAAGGCTGTCGCAGCCGGTGATGACCACGGAGGTGGGCAGATTCATGGCATAGTGCAGGCATTCCACGGGCGTTACTACGTTGCTCTTCAGTACGAATCCGTCGCCCATGGACTTCATTCCCAGCACCCCAATCCCATGCTTGGTCAGAACCGGGACCACCTTTTTGGCAAAGCTCTTGAAGTGAGCATCCATAACGTTCAGTGGCATCTGCACGGTATCAAAAGTAAACCCGTGGTTGAAGGCGGTCTCCAGCATCTTCAAATGAATGTCCGGGTCCTTGTGTCCCGTGAAGCCAATGTAGCGGAGCTTCCCCGCTTTTTTCGCTTCCACGGCTGCTTCGAACGAGCCACCGGGACCGAAAATGCGGTCGGGGTCACCAGGACGAATGACTTCATGAAACTGAACGAGATCGATGGTCTCGGTTTGCAGGCGACGAAGCGATTCGTCGATCTGCTGTGCCGCCACATCCTTCACCTGGCCGTCAATCTTGGTCATCAAGAAGGCCTTCTTTCGGTAACCATCGCGCAAGGCCTTGCCCATGCGCACTTCACTTACGCCGTCATTATAGTCCCAGCAATTATCAAGAAAGTTGATGCCTTTATCGAGGGCAGTTCGAATGATGCGAATGCTTTCCTCTTCGTCTTTTTGAAGGCCGATGTGATATCCGCCCAGGCCCACCAGCGATACCTTCTCCCCACTGCGTCCCAAGGTGCGGTAAGGTATTCCACCCGCGCCCAGGGTAGTGGGTTGAGCTGACGCCGCTTCTTCGAGGAACGGCGCGCTCACGGTCGATGCGGCAATCCCCAGTCCCGCTTGGCCCAAAAACTCACGTCGATTGGATTTTCGTAAGTTCATACGACCACCTCGCGAACACAAAGGTTCTTCGCTTCTCTCAGTATCACAGACAACGCCTTGAGGTTCCTCGCCCTGCACAACGCAAGTAGTAATTATACCAGCGAAACAGACGCCCGCGCTACGCAAACCTCCCGTGGTTCCTGACAACCGACACCCGACACCTGACACCTGCTTTACTGCAGGTCGAGGCTTTGCAGCATAGCGTCGAAAGTGGGCTTGTAGGCCTCAAAGGACGACTTCGGGGCAACGAAGATGAGCGAAAAAACGGAGCTATTTTGGCGGGTGGTAACCAGCAGGTCACGCTCTTTCTGGCCCGGCAGCGGCGAGTCAGTCTCAAGCAGCGTGGAGAGGGCCGAACGCCCCTTCAGATTCATGGCCCTTTGCTCAATCACCTGCAGGTTGGGGTTCGACTGCCGTAGAGTATCCAACAACTCCTTGGTCGCATCTACCAATCCCCAATTTCCCTGCCGGGGTTGGAATCGACTGACGGAAGCGCCGTACGCCTGCGCCGCACCGGCTTCCGCCACGTCCACGATTCCTCCAGGCGGAGTGATGGCGACGGAATCTTCAGTCGACTGCACATGCCAGTTATCAGGGTAAGCGATAGAAAAGCCGTTGCCGTCAAACTTGGCAAGCCTGCTCGAAGGCGCCGGAGGAGGGCCAGGAGAACTGGCGGAAACGGGGCGAGGGGGCTCTGCCGCCGGCGGCGCGGGAAGAGTGAGAAGGCGCTTTTTTACGTCCCCAAATTCCGGGCCGTCGGTCTTCCATTCCTTAGCGGGCCCCAGAACCGCGACCTCGCTCTCGAGGCTCCTGATGCGGTTTTCAGGATTGGGATGGTCAGAGAAAAACTGGGCCGTCTTTTGCGGGTATTTCCTCTCGACGATCTCAAAAAAACGGGCCATGGCGTGAGGATCGGAGCCTGCCTGGTAGAGGATGTAGGTTGCCACTTCATCAGCCTGCAACTCGGCGGCGCGTGAGTTGCGCAGCAGAATGGAGTTCACGCCGAGATCCAGGCCCATGCCCGTCAACAAGGCCGTTAAACTCCCTGACTGGCCAAGCATCCCCCCCAGAATCGCCAGTGGCGCCCGGGCCAGCAACGCCTGCGAAGCCTCATGCGTCCCGTGGCGCATCACTACGTGACCGATCTCGTGCGCCAGCACGCCGGCAAGCTGCGCTTCGTTCTCAGCCGCTTCAATGGCCCCACGGTTCAAATAAACGTAGCCGCCCGGCAGGGCAAAGGCATTAATCTCAGAGCTGTTTATGACTTTGAAGGTCCAGGCATATTGTGAACTGTTGTTGGGCGCCAGCGAAGCCAATCGCCGTCCAAGGTTGTTAATGAAGCTCAACACCTGCGGGTCAGTCACGAAGGGGTAGGTCTGGTCAACCTCTTCAGAGCTCTCCCTCCCCAGCTTCACGTCTTGCTGTAAGCTAAAGAGGTTGAAGCCTGGCTTGAACTCCGGAGCGTCGGCACACCACGCCAGCCCCGGCCGCAGGAACAGCAGGGCCAGGAAGATTGACGCCAATCGTCTTGTGCAGAACCGTCGCCGCCAACCACCATTCATTTGTTCAGTTTCCTTCTCACGACCCTGCAAGCGAATGTGGGCGTCGAGTCAAGGTCGCCGATCACTGTGACCGCTAATTTGTAATTTACCATTCGCTATTCAGAATTCTCCCCAGTCCCTAGCCCCAGCCCCTCTGTATCGGCCGCGCTCTCCTAGTTCCTCTTCGATGCGGAGCAGGCGGTTGTATTTTGCCAGCCGTTCCGAGCGACTGATGGCTCCGATCTTGATCTGCCCGGCGCCGGTAGCCACTGCCAGATCCGCCATCGTATCGTCCTCGGTTTCGCCGGAGCGCGCGCTGATCACAGTGCGGTATCGGTAGCGTTTAGCCAAGTTGATCACTTCCAGTGTTTCGGTGAGCGTGCCGATCTGGTTCATCTTGACCAGCACGGCATTGGCGACTCCGGCTTCGATCCCTTTCCTGAGCCGGGCTGGATTAGTCGCAAAGAGATCGTCGCCGATCAACTGCGCGCGTGCGCCGAGCCGCTCGGTCAAGAGCTTCCACCCCATCCAATCGTCCTCGGCGATGCCGTCTTCGATGGAAATGATGGGGTAGCGCCCGCACCACTCGGCCAGCCTGCACACCATGCCCTCCGCGTCGGTCTCCACGCCTTCCGCGACCATGCGGTAGCGCCGATTGGCGTAGAAATGGCTCGAGGCGACGTCAAGGGCAATGGCTGCATCACGGCCGGGTTTCAGGCCCGAGCGCTCGATCGCTTCTACCATTAACTCGAAGCCCTGCTCATTGGTCTTGAGCTCGGGCGCGTAGCCGCCCTCATCGGCCACGCCCGGCCGATAGGCGCCGTGGGACTTCAGTGACACTTTCATGGCGCGGTAAATCGCCAGCACATCCGCCAGCGCTTCCGAATAGCGACTTGCGCGCAGAGGAATTACCTGGTAATCCTGAAAGTCAATGTTTCCGTCCCCGTGAATTCCCCCACTCAGGATGTTGATCATGGGCACAGGAAGTTCGGTGGCCGACACGCCGCCCAGATAACGGTAAAGCGGCAAGCGGGCGGAAGCCGCTGCGGCGTGCGCCACCGCCATCGAAACGCCCAAGAGAGCGTTCGCGCCCAGGCGGCCCTTGTCTGCGGCGCCGTCCAGATCAATGAGACGTCTATCCACAAGCTGCTGGTCCAGGGCGTTCACCCCGCGCAACGCCGGAGCAATCACCTGCGCGACGTTGGCAAGGCCTTTCAACACACCTCGACCGAGGTAGCGCTTCACGTCACCGTTGCGCAACTCGAGGGCCTCCGCCTTGCCTGTCGATGCACCCGCAGGAACGATCGCACGGCCGAACGCGCCGTCGTCCAAAACGACTTCCGCCTCGAGGGTGGGATTCCCTCGCGAATCGAGAACTTCGCGCGCGCGAATGGAAGAGACTTTCGACATGTTTTAGTTCTCAGCCGTCAGCTTTCCGGCTGGCGAAGGGAGATAGGCAGTTAGCCCCTAGCCCCAGACGCCTGCTTTTCTGTGCCCAGCCTCGGTTCGATGCCGCAAAACAAGTGGTTTCTTACCCATTTTTCGATTCGTTTAGCCTTTTTTGCACCCCAAAAACCAGTTCGTTTTCACCAACTCAAATAGCTAAGTGCCGTGTTTGCAATATGTTGGTTAGTTCGTTTCGTCAAAATAGTATCTTTTTGCACTTTGCTGTCTATTTTCCCTGTCTGCGGGGTCGGTTTCCGGGTCCTTTCTCGCGCCAGCCCAGCAGCGCGCTCTTGCGACAACCATCATAGGCTAGCTCATTTCAATGCTCCTGTCAAGAAGAAAGTGCAGGAGTCAAAATGGCGGGCGCCAGGGGCAGGTGGCGTATTACATCCCGATTTATAAACCTTTTGACAGAGGCGCCGTTTCCAGCGCAGCGGCCATTGTGTCCTCCAATCGTCGGGGATTCTCGAACAGGAGGCGCTTGGCAAAACGCCTCACCCGCTCCTTCGTCATCTCGTCGCGGATATACTCGACGGGCGACTTTCCGTCCATGCGCGCCAACATCAGTGCGGCGAGATGACGCATCGTCATTTTCTCAAAGTCCCCGAGGACTGCTTTTTCGGTTCCCCTGAGCAGCTCCTGCCAAAATTCGCGGGCCGCTGAAAAGTATAGCCGGGCGAACTGAGGCTGGTGGAATGCTTTCAGAAAGAGGTGATTCAGCAGGAATCCGGCATCGAAGGCAGGATCGCCCCAGTGGACAACTTCGAAATCGATCAGGAGAATATTGTTGCCCTGCACCAGCAGGTTCTTGGGGCTGTAGTCGCCGTGCACCATAGCGGTGCGTATTTGCCAGGAATCCTCGATCAAGCTCTCGATGGGGGGGCGGACGTCGGGGTGGCGCGCTGCGGTGGTCCGGTAATAGGGATCGATGCGAAGCTGGTCGAAAACGGCTCGCTTTCGGAACACCGTCCTGAAGGAAGGTTCGCGCTGCGACAACGTAATCATGAGCGCCAGCAGCCTTCCCGCCTTTCGCGCCATGCCCATGTCCACCCGGCCCTCGAGCAGCGACTCTTTCCACGTCACTGACCCTGGCGGCGCCGCGGTCATGATGAAGAGGTAGTCATCGAGGCCAATATGAATAACCTGCGGTAGAGACCCTGGGCCAAGTATGGGACCGAGCGCCTGAATGGCCTCCGCCTCACGAAAGATGCGGCTGCGCTCGGACCGCCAGTCGTCCTTGACACGCAGCTTCTCGAGCGACTGCTTCACCACCCAGCGCCTTTCTTCTTCACCCGGCCCTTTTCCTTCAATAAGCATCACGATGTTGGAGACGCCGCCACCCAGTTCGCGGATGGACATCGGCGCGCCACGCGGCCAGAGCTCGTGCTCCGCAAGATAGTCCTTCACGTTGCCGGGGGAAAGGAGTAGGGGTTCGCTTTTCATTTCATTCGTGTCAGAACTACTAGGCTCCGCGCAATTTTCGCACGGCTGGCTGCCCCGTGGCATCAACCTTATCGAGCATCTCTCCCGCCTCTTTCTTTTAAGAAGCGTAAGCCATTTCGGGGAAATTAGAAAATGGAAACTGGAAAATAGAAACTGGAAACTCGAGATGCGAAACCGGGAGGCTGTCATTCTGAGCGGTTATGGACTTGTGGCCCCCATAGAAATGAAGGTCAGCATTCGTCACCCCCGCGGAAGCGGGGCTCCGTCGTCGGTGCAGAAGGCGATGGATTCCCGCTTCCGCGGGAATGACGTGACTTTCGACGGAGAGAGCGAAGCGGAGAATGCCAGGAGGGCTCAGAATGACACCGTACAATTTTCTAATTTCCGATTTCGCGCTTCGCTTCTCGAATTTCGTTTTTCGAGTTTCGATTTTCGATTTTCGATTTTCGAGTTTCGTATCACGCTTGTGCGCCATCTAATAAGAAGGGCGATGGAACGCAGGACGATTATCATTGGCGCGGTAGCAGGCGGCATCGGGCTGCTCGAGTACGGTCTCGTCTCCCGTTGGATGAACCGGCTTCGGGCTCCCCGAGGTTTTTCCGTTAAGGCTTACGAGCGCTATGGCGCGGAGGCGGCGCTCGCGGCCATCACCCCGAACGATGACTTTTATGTGACTTCCAAAGGGCTAACGCCTTATCTGAACGCTGCCGAGTGGCGTCTGAAAGTTGAGGGCCTGGTCGCCAACCCGTTCACCCTGTCTTACGACGAGATACTGGACCTCCCCAAAATCGTGAAGACGCTGACGCTGGAATGCATCGAGAATCCGATCGGCGGAACCTACCTCGGTAACGCGAAATGGACGGGCACCCCGCTCAGACCGCTACTCGAGCGCGCGCAGCCAACCCTGCACGCCGCACACGTGATAATCTACGCGGCCGACGGCTATTCCACCGGTCATCCCCTCGCAAGGATTTGGAACGCGGAGAATTTTCTCGCTTATCAAATGAACGATTCCGACTTGCCCCCCGACCATGGCTATCCGGTTCGCATCTTCATTCCGGGTAAGTTCGGAATGAAGCAGCCAAAGTGGGTCACCCGCATGCAATTCGTCGATAAGGCCTATCTGGGTTACTGGGAGTCCAAAAGCTGGTCAGACGAGTGCGAGCGCTGGGCGCACGCGCGGTTCACGGACCTGAAAGAGGGCGCCAGAATCTCCGGCAAGAACTTCGAACTCACCGGCTACGCGCTGGGCAATCTCGACGGCATGAAGGCCGTCGAAATCAGCTTCGATGACGGCAAGACCTGGGAGGAAACCAACCTATACAGTAATCCTTCGCCAATTACCTGGAGTTTCTGGAAGTATGTCTGGGTCGACCCTCGGCCCGGCGCCTACACGATTCGGGTGCGCGCCATCGATGGCACGGGCGGAGTCGAAGATTGGGATCCGCGCAGCGTCTTCCCCGATGGCGCTACCGGGCAGCAGACGTTGAGCGTCGTTGTCTCGTAGCGCGTAGATAGAAGGGAGTAAGCAGTAGGCAGAAAGCAGTCGGCAGTAGGCAGTCGGCAGTAGGCAGAGGGCAGGAACGGGAAGAGAAATTCTGTACTCTGAGGTCTTCTCTTTTCTCGATTTTCCGGTTTCGCGTTTCGAGTTTCGAATTTCGGATTTCGAGTTTCGATTTTCCAGTTTCAAATCTCCAGTTTCCAGTTTCTAAGTACTATGTCAGGCTGGGAGAAGACCATGAGTCCGGGTATGCCACGAAGTGATTTTCTCAAGAAAGGGTCGCTTTGGCGGTGGGAGCCGCTGCGGTTCAAGCAAGCCCTGTCCGCGCCGGCGAGGCTGCCGCGCCCACTGTCGGGGCCGAGGCGGAATGGCGCAACAAGCAACCGGAAATGCGCTATCGCAGGCTAGGCCGAACGGGCTTTATGATTTCCGAGATCGTCTGCGGGGGCGATCCCATTTCACCCACCAAGAACCGTCACGTGGCGCTGGCCATCGAGATGGGACTGATGCGTGCTCAACAACTTTCACGTTTCGGCTGTTATCTCGCAGATGGAGAACGAAAAGCAAGTCAGAGAGAATTTACCTGTGGCGCGAACGTAGAGGCTCCCCTCCTTGATAAGGAGGGGCAGGGGGTGATTGACTCCATGCTTGATTCCATGTCCACCACCCCCTACCCCCTCCTCCGCCGAGGAGGGGAGTCGTTTAGCGAGTCAACGTAAAGGGTCGGGATGCTCGTCCTACATTGCCGGAACGTGTCGCACCTTGGTTGCCTCCGATCCCGGCGCGGGTTGCGGCACCGGCTTCGGCATGTCTGAATCTTTGAACCGCGGCAGCATCTGATCCGCCATCGCCAACGCGTAAACGGCTGAGGCAATTTCGACTGCGCCTTCTCTCACGTCTTCTTCGTAAATTCGCTCGTAGGTGTCGAGATTGGTGTGATGGGTGAACGATCCATAGTCAAACGCGTCCTGGGCCAATCCGATTCCCGGCAGGCCGGCGTTGCTGAAAGAAGTGTTGTCCGTTCCGCCTGTCCTGCGGCTCTCGGAGGGGATCACACCCATAAAACCCCAATCCGCGAAAGGCATCATCGCATCGCGCACCATGTCTGCCGCGCCCGCGGGTCCAAAGACTGACGCGCCTCGCGGCTTCCCGGTGCCGGAATCGATGTTGAAGTAGGCATCGAGCTTCGCGTACTCCGGTTTCTGATTCTCAAAACTGCCGAAGTGTTGCTGCACATAAGCCAGCGAGCCAAGCAATCCCTCTTCCTCTCCACTCCACAGCGCAATGCGGATCGTTCGCCGCGGTTGCACGTGCAGCGCCGCCAGAAGCCGGACTGCCTCGAGCATCATCGACGCACCGATTCCATTGTCGGTGGCGCCTGTCGCGTCATGCCACGAATCATAGTGGCCGCCGAGCATCACAATTTCGTCGCTCTTGTCGCCGCCCGGAATTTCCCCAATAGCGTTGAACGCAGTCGTCCCTTCAGGATATTCCCGGTTCTGAATGTTAATCTTCAGCGTCACCGGCGTTCCGTCGCTCATAATTCGCGAAATGCGCCCGTAATCTTCGTTCCGCATCACCAGCGTCGGCACCGCGCGCGTCCAATCATACGTTCCGTTCTGCTGCGCGATGATCACTCCATGCGCGCGCCCGGCATCGTTCACGCGCACCAGCGCGCCGTTATCTGCCAGGAACTGATCCACTTGCCGCGAAACTTCCGCGCGCGTCAATTGACCTTCCGGCAATTTCGGCTGCTCGGGAAAACGGAACGGCCGCGGATTCTTCGCGTCAAAGCGCGACTTCCATTCCTCTTCGGCACGTCGCATCGGCGCCGGATTCATTTCCTCAGCCACTTCCACGTGCTTTCCCACCAACACAATCGCGCCATGCACTTTGTCTTTCACCGAATTCAAGTACGCATCAAGCTCGGCTTGGGTTGGCTGTTTCGGGTCCGCTGGTTTTTCCGCCGCCGGCATGGGCGGCGCAGCCCATTTCGGTCCCGGTGGTGGCGGCGCGCCTCCAAAGAAGTTGAATCCTCCTCCACGCTGCGGCGCCATCCCCGGCGGATCGATCATCACCACTTGCGCGGTCACGGCTCCCTTGGTGCTGGGCGTCCAAGCCAGCGGCTCCACCATCAACTGGCCATGAAACGGTGCAACCGCTTCCGCCAACAATTCCATGTTTTCCCACCCAGGCACCGGCGTCGCGGCGCTCGGTGGCTGAAACGTCCACGGCTCGAGATGCGTGTTCACGAGGCCCCAGGACGCCATGGTGTTCACCGCCCAATCATCCGCGGCTTTCAAATTCGGCGTTCCCGTCACGCGCGGTCCGTACACGTCAGCCACTTCGTGAATGATCCACATGATCTTCGAACTGTTGGTCTCTTCCGCGCGAATCTGCGCGTACACTTCCGGGAGTTCAGGCGCCGGCGCCGACATCGGCATCGCCGCCAGCATCAAACAACCCAGCACAAACGCACCAATCTTCGCCACGTTTCCTCCCACTCATGCAAAATGGAGTCACACGCGCCGTCGCTTCTTATCGCGAGTTTCCGCTCCGGCCCGACCGACAATGTACACCTCACCTCCTCCGAAAGCAATCACAAGGCGGGTCTTTGGCTCACCACTACCGCAACTAACCTCCCACCGGAAACGTCCATTACATTGGGGCCTGCGAACCTGGAGCGGCGAGTTTACCTCGCCCTTATGTTACATCAACCTGACCGCTTCGATCTGCCGACGGCGTAATGCCACCCCTACCGTTTGAGACGCCGGCACATTTTGTGGAACTTTTAGCCGACCCAAACGGAATATGCCATGAAAGCAACGGATGATGGCCGGACTCACTGAGCTTCAAGATGAGCAGTTGCTGCGGATGATGCAGGCGGGGAATGAAGACGCCTTCACCGCGTTGTATCGGCGTCGGCAAGGGGGTATTTACCGTTTTGTGCTCGAGATGAGCGGCTCCGCCCCCCTCGCCGAGGACGTCACGCAGGAAGTGTTCATGGCGCTGATCCGAGACAACCGAGGCTACGACCCGGCGCGGGGTTCGTTGGCCGCATATCTGTTCGGAATGGCGCGCCATCACGCCCTGCGCTTTCTGAAACGCGATAAGACGTACGTCCCAATCCCGCCAACGTGGGATGGTTCGGGGGATAGTATCGAGGTTGCGCCTGGCGACGACCCGCACTCTGCGCTGAGCCGCCGGGAGACCATCCATTCGGTGCGACAGGCGATCTTGAGCCTGCCCGAGCACTACCGCGAAGCTGTAGTTCTGTGCGACTTGAATGAAATGAGCTACGAGGATACTGCGTCGGTCCTGGGATGCTCGGTGGGCACGGTGCGGTCGCGGCTGCACCGCGGCCGCGCCTTGCTCGTTCAGAAGCTCGGGGTGAGGGCCGAAACGGGTGACGAGGCTATCAATCCCAGCAGGTGTCTGGCATGAACTGCAAAGACTTCGAAAACACGATTCATGAGCTTGTCAGCCGGCGAGTGGCCGACACGACAAAGCAACTCGAAGCGTTGGAGCACGCTGGCCATTGCCTCTGGTGCGCCCTGCGCCTCGACGAGGAGACCAAGCTGACGGAGAAGCTACAAGCCTTCGCCAGCACCCTTCAGTTCCAGCGCGCACCGGCGCGGGTGGAAGAAGAATTGCTCCGGGCTTTCCGCGAAAGCAACTCAGCCGGGAGCGCGCCACTTCTGGAGATTGGGGGCAAGCGACTCCGGCAGGGGCTGAGCTGGGGATTGGCATTCGCCGCAACCGTAGCCGCAGCGTGGATCATGATTTTCTTATGGCCGCATTTTCATCCCGGCGCAAGCGACCACCCAAACCGGGTAGCTAACCACCGCCCGCCGGGGGCTTCTGAAGCCTCACGGACCAAACCAGCGCCGGTCACGCGCGCGACGGAACCGGCACGTGCTGCCCTAAAAGGCGCTTCACCGCAAGCCGCTTACGCTTGGACTTTGGAGCGAACGGCGCTAGGTGATTCGGCAAGCGAGCTGCCGACCGATTTCATATCTCTTGGGACTTGTGATGACTCCCTCTGCATGGATGAGGCGACGCTGGTTCGTGTGTCGCTCCCAGCCGAGGCGTTGTTAGCGTTCGGTCTGGGGACTGGCAACGATTATTCCCCGGAAGGATCCGTCCAGGCCGATGTCGTCCTGGGCAGCGATGGAGTTCCTTTCGCGATACGGTTTGTAGATTAAACCGCAGGTGGTATGTGGCAAGTGGGAAAGAGGAATCAGGCCCGCCTGCCACATACCACCTACCATCTACGGGAAAGTGGAGGAGACAATGAAAACAAATCTTAGGAATTCGAGAAATACGATCATTTGGACGGCGGGGATCTGCTGCCTGGTTGTGGCTGCGGCTATGATGCCGAGCGCCCGGGCACAAACCCCCCCAGCCCGCGGCGGGGGATTCGGCAGGGCGCGTTTCTTCGGCGCGGAACTCTTCTCCACGGGCAAAGTCGTGACCGGCGCGCCCTATTCCGCGCAGGCGGTCACCGAGCACACACAAGTCCTGACAGACGGAAACACCATTCATACCACCACCACCGCGAACCTCTACCGCGACAGCCAGGGGAGAACGCGGCGTGAGCAGGAGGTCGGGGCCATAGGCCCCTGGGCAGCAGAGGGGGGCCCTCGAAAGGTGGTCGCGATTGGCGACCCCGTTGGAGGAGCCGTCTACATGCTGAATCCTAATAGCCAGATAGCGCGCCAGATGCCGTTCCCGGCGCGCGCGCAAGCAAGGCGGGAGGCTGGAGAGGCGCGGCCGAAACATGAGAACCCCGACGTCAAGACGGAGTCCCTCGGCACGCAAGTCATCGGTGGAGTGACGGCCCAAGGCACACGCGTCACGCGCACCATTCCCGCCGGCCAAGTCGGCAACCAGGCGCCCATTGTGATCACGATTGAGCGCTGGTACTCCCCGGAACTGCAGACCGATGTGATGCGGAAAGAAGTTAATCCGCAGTTTGGCCAAACAACATTTCAGTTAACCAATATCGTGCGCGCCGAGCCCGATGCGTCACTCTTCCAGGTGCCGTCCAATTACACCATCAAGAGTGGCAGAACTCCAGGCAACAACGGGCAAGCTGAAAAAACGCCGGTCGAGCAGTAAGCAGGATCACCAGCCCTCCCCCTCGGGAATCGATTTGAGCCCTCTCCCGGGGGGAGAGGGTGTCTCGCCCCGGCGCTTTCATCAGCCGGAGCGAGACGGGTGAGGGGTCTCTCCCGAAGTTGCAGCACCCTCCTCGACGCTGGGAATCGAATTGAGCCCTTTCCCTCGGGGCTGAGCGTGTCCCACATCTCGGGCTAGACACCGGCGGTGGTGCCGCTTATTTCAGTCCGTGGAGCGGGCGACATCGGGCTCGTTGGGTGGGAAGCGTCCAGGACGAAATCCTGATTCCGCCCCTGCCGGGGCTGGGGATGTTCTTGCGGTTTTGACCGCTTTACCCACGGCTGGCTCGCCGTGGGCTAAAGGATGCCGCCCGCTCCGCGGGCTTTGCCGCATGCACCGTGACAGAGCCTTCATGCTCCATCCTTTACCCTTTCCGCACGCACCCGGGCGCCAATCCGGTCCCATCGGCGCCCCTCTCCCACCACAACTTGTAAGTTAGCCGCACTCACATTAAACTATGATGGTAGAAGCCAAGAGGCTTGGCTTTATTTCAGCACAAGGGGGACGGCTTTCACCGGAGGCGAGGTGTCGAGACACTCGGCCTGCGATCCGTTCGAGCCCTTTCCTATGCAAGCACAGCAGGAAAACTCTTTGCATAATCATGGCCTCACCGCCACGGAATTGGCAAAGAGTGCCGGGACAACCCCGCCGGCGAATGAATGGAGTAAAGTCCGGAAGCTGGCTCTCCGGCACCTCAACCGCTTCGTATCTCTGGAGGCAAAGGTACTGAAGGGGGATGACCCGGACGCCATTCACGATATGCGCGTGGCCAGCCGGCGCTTACAGCAAGTGCTGGACTTGATTTTTCCCAATCCTCTGCCCCGTGAGGCGCGCCGCTTGCGCCGCAAGATCAGGCGATGCCGGCGTGCGCTGGGGGACGTCCGGAATTGCGACGTCCTGCTCGAGCACGTGGAGGCGCGCCTGGCGAGGCGCCGGAATTCCAACCGGGAGGTCTGGGCGGCCGTAAAACAGCATCTCGAGGAGCGCCGATCCGAAAGCTTCGCAAGGGCCATTCGTAAGCTCAGCAAGGTAAATTTAGCCGTCTTCTACATGCGCACCAAGGCGGTTCTGGAGCGGCTCAGACCAGCGCCAGACAACCAGCCTCCCGCGCACGCCTTAGTGCAGCCTAACGGCTTAACACTGGAACCCTTCCCTCCGCGGCTGGCGCAGGCGCTTCTGGGGATCTGGAGCGAATTTGAAGCCCAGGTTGCCGCGTCGCACCGCGAGGCCAGTGCGTCCTCGATCCACGCCGCGCGCATTGGCGCCAAGCGGCTTCGTTATCTTCTGGAAGTGGTAAACCAGTTCGGAATCCCGGGCAGTTCGAGGGCGCTCGCCTGGCTGAGAAGAATCCAACAATATCTCGGCGATTGGCACGACATGGAAGTGCTGGAGGAAATGATCATCGATATGATTGCCAAGCCCGAGTTCTTGCGCGACCAGCTACCCCTCGCCCTGGTCACTGGGAAACTGATATTACGCAACCGCGCCGCCAAACAACGATTCAGGGATAAGTATTTCCGGATAACGCTCAGCCCCGGCAACCATGAGGAAATCAAGAACTGGGCGAAGGAGCTGCTGCCTCCCCCTGAGGAGCGTCTTTCGCTGCATCCATGAAGACGGGGCGCCTATTTTTCTGCGGCTGGGCGTTTGGCCTTTCCTGCGGTGGCCACCTCGCTATTGTCCGCAGGGTGCGCGGCCACCTCGGGCGCCGGCACGGCAAAGAGGGGCTCCCGCGGTTCACCTTTGAGAACCCGGGAAATGCCTGTGCGAAGCCGCTCAAAGACCGTGCGGATATCTGGTGAGGCATCAATTACCGTGAAGTCATATTCTTGCGCCATGGAATCGAATTGCGCGAGCAGGGCCGTCTGGTAGCGGCGGAAACTCTCGTACATGTCATCGCTGGGGTAGAGGTCCATGCCCGATTCCCAATAGTCAAACCCGGTCGAGAAGACCACACGGGGGATCAGATCGTCGACGCCGATGCGCAGATAGAACGTGGCATCGGGCTTTAGCGCAAAGCTGTGCACCTTATGAAGCCAGGCCGGATCGAGGCCCCTCACAATGGCTCGAGCCATCAGCGAGTAGATGTAACGATCGGTCAGGACCACAAATCCGGCGCGCAACGCAGGGACGATCTCGTTCTCGAGTCGATCGGCAAAATCCGTGGCGTAAAAGAGGCTCAAGGTGATGCGCCCTAGCGTGTGCCCTTCTTTGGCCTGTTGTATCCCCCTCGCCGCCAGTTGAGAACGCTTGATGCCGGTATCCAGCACCGCATGACCCTGCTGCTCCAGCCACGGCCGCAAGAGCTTGATCTGAGTGGAACGGCCCACCCCGTCGGTGCCCTCGATCACGATCAGTCTTCCGGTGAGCTCGCCAAGACCCATTTTGGGCAGAATCACGGAATAAGTTTCTCTCATGGGGCCACCCTCAATCGCTTGGCCTGAGTCAGCTTGGCTTTAACAATTTGGCGCATCTGCGTCTGTTGCTCTTCAATGGGAAGCGTGGCATCCACTGTGGTGAGGTCGAATTCCGCGATCATGCTCTCGTACTCCTCCAGTATCTTCCCTTGGAAGAGATGAAAGCTTTGCTCCGGGTCTTCGTCCAGCCCCAGGTCCATGCCCGCTTCATAGAACTTCACCCCGCTCCGTCCCACCAGGATGCGCTTCATGGCCACCTCGAGGGGAACGCGGAAATAGAAGGCCGCGGTGGGCTTGACCGCGAAGCTGTAAAGCTCTCGCACCCACTTGCGGTCCATCCCCCGAACCACATCGCGCGCGAAGGCTGTGTAGATATACCGGTCGCAAAGCACTACCGCCCCGGCTTTCAGCAAGGGGAGAATGTTGTGCTCCATCCGGTCCGCGAAATCCGTGGCGTGGAGCAAGGAGAAGGTGGCGGGAGTCAACATCTGCTTCTTCTTCCCCCGCCGCGTGGTGTCGCGGACCAGCGGCGAGGAATTCCATTCACTGAAAATGACACCGTAGCCTTCCGCCTGGAGCCACTGGTGCAAGAGCATCAACTGGGTTGACTTGCCCGAGCCGTCGATTCCTTCCACCACAAAGAGTTTTCCGGGGAAACGATGCTCGCCGTATCGTTTCATTTAGGAATACCTCGCTCCATATTGCAAAGAATTAAGCAAAAAGTCTATCACAACTCGCATCTGCACGCGAATGGGAACCAAGGGGGTAGTCGTGTAGTTTGCACGACTCAGTCGCGCTGGACCACACGTCATTCCCGCGAAGGCGGGAATCCAGTACGTGAGGCGCTCAGTTCCGAAGGTTTGCGGAGTGGATTCCCGCCTTCGCGGGAATGACGACAGCTTGGAGCGCAGATGTCCCGCGAATGACGCCATTGCCCAACGGGTCCACGGCTTGGAAATTAACGGTTGTGATTTGCCGTATCGAGGTTGTGGGAGCTAGCGCGGCGCTTTGCGCGCCGAATCGCTCGCTTTCGGCGGATCGCTTGCGGCTGATTTCGGTAATTTGAGAAGCGAGAGTTTCCCGGGCTGTTCCAGCCTTTCGGCTTTCGTAATTCCGGACCCTTCGGTTATGGTCAGAATCTGATTGGCTTCGATTTTAGTGAATTTCTCGATCTTCTGCGTCGTGGGCCACTTGATTTCGATGTCGTCGATCACTTTCGCTTCACCGAGGCCGAAATGAAGGCGCAAATCGCTTTGCGACATCACGGAGGTCCCGGAGTGGACCTCGTCGATCTGCGAGTGCTTTCCCGTTCTCACGCGGGCGCGCGCCCCAACCGCAGTACGGTTACATTGCGTCCCGATTAACTTGAGTTTGATCCAGTTGCTCTTGTTCCCTCCCTCGTTGCGCAGCAGGGAAAACCGCTCATTCATGTTGAGGACCAGGACGTCGATGTCCCCATCGTTGTCGTAGTCCCCAAAGGCGCAGCCGCGGCTGGAGAATTGTTCCGAAACTCCCGGTCCCATCTGCTTCGAGACATCTTTAAACTTGCCGTTGCCGAGGTTCTTGTAGACCAGGCGTGGCGACTTGAAAGTAGCGTCGAGATGAAACTTCTCGATTTCAGGGTAAACGTGGCCCGTGACGTGAAAAATATCCGTCCACCCGTCGTTGTCGTAGTCCATGAATCCCGCGCCCCAGCAGACGTACTGCGTGTTCACGCCCAGGCCCGCGACGAAGGTAACGTCGGTAAAAGTGCCGTCACCATTGTTGTGATAGAGGTCCGGGGTATCGTCCGTGAAGTTAGTCTTGAAGATATCCAGCCAGCCGTCACAGTCGTAGTCTCCCACGCCGACGCCCATGCCCGCCTGTTCCTGTCCGTCCTCGTTATAGGCGCACCCCGCCATAACCGATATATCCGTGAACGTCCCGTCCTTGTTATTGTGAAACAGGATGCTCGGCTCCGAATCCACGGCCACGTAGATATCCGGCCAGCCATCATTGTCAAAATCATACGACACGCCGGTGATGGAATAACGTTGACCCGGCTTCAGGATGCCCGCCTTTTCCGAAACGTCGGTGAACGTCCCGTCCTTGTTATTGTGGTAAAGGATATTCAGTCCGCCAGGTAGGCCGCGCGGCCCGCACATGACGGGTATCCCTTTCCACTGGCAATAGCCGGTCGCGCCCGGCACCGGCACTTTGTTGATGTCCAGCTCGATATAGTTGCAAACGAAGAGGTCCAGGAATCCATCCCGATCGTAATCGAGCCAGGTACACCCGGAGCCCCAGCGAACGCGATCTTCCCAGAGGCCCGCTTGCTTGGTCACATCCGTGAAAGTGCCGTCGTGATTGTTGTGCCAAAGGATGTTGTGGCCCCAGTAGCAGCAGAACAGGTCGTCCCATCCGTCATTGTCGTAGTCGCCGACGCAGACGCCCGTTCCCCAGCCGGTACGTCCCAACCCGGCCTTCTCGGTTACGTCGGTGAAGGTGCCGTCGCGATTGTTTTTGAATAGGTGTTGAGTCGGAGCCTTGCCGGGTTCGTAGGTTTCCTCGAAGCGTACTCCATTGGTCAGGTAGATATCCAACCAGCCGTCCATGTCGTAATCGAAAAAGGCCACGCCGCTCCCCTTGGCCTCGACAATGTACTTCTTGCTGGTCACTCCTCCCCACACGTTGGGAACGGTCAGCCCGGCCTCTTCCGCGACATCCACAAAAGTGACCGGCGATGCTTCCTCTGGGTGGGGAACCGTGGCCGCCTGGAGGGTGGGCGTGCCAGCCCACCGCCAGAGAGGCGTCGCAAGAGCGTCGAGGAGCTTTGACCCCAGAAGGACAGCGGAGGAACCCAGAATTTGGCGGCGAGAAGACTTCATCTTTGCTGTTGTTGCTGACCTTCGACTAAAATTCCCGGCAAGAAAGTCAGCCACACATTATACTACAGAGATGGCGCCTCCTGCTTTACAGAGGGGAGTCTCTCATTTTGACGTAGCGGCGGCTTTACGCCGCCACTTGGCGAGGTAAACTCGCCGCTACAAGTTCAAACTGAGACACTACCTTATCGAGGTGCTGTCAGGGCACGCAAGCCAAAAATTCGTCGGGGCGGCCCTTGTTGCCGCCCGCAGGGCAACCACAAGGATTGCGTCTACGGAGGTGCATCGTGCGTCATACACGCTTGGCCGTTGGGACGGCCTGCTGGATTCTGGCCATTGCTTCAGCCGCTTTGGCACTCCCGATAAAGACACAAACTGTATCCTATTCCAGTGGCGGCGAAACCGTTTCCGCCTATCTCGCGTTCCCCGATTCCGCAGGGCCTCACCCGGCACTGGTGGTGATCCATGAGTGGTGGGGCCTGAACGACTGGGTAAAAGAGCAGGCACGAAAATTCGCCGAACAGGAATTCGTGGCGCTTGCCCCGGACCTCTATCGGGGCAAGGTAGCCAACGACCCCGGCATGGCTCACGAACTCTCGCGCGGATTGCCCCAGGACCAAGCCGTGCGCGACCTGAAAGCTGCCTTCGACTACCTCGCCTCCCGGCCCGATGTTGACCACGATAAGATCGGCTCGGTGGGATGGTGCATGGGCGGCGGATATTCACTTCTCTTGGCCGTGAATGAACCGAAGCTCGCCGCCTGCGTCGTAAACTACGGCTCGATGCCTACGGACAAGGATGCCATTCAACGAATCCAGGCGCCCGTACTGGGGAATTTTGGAGCAGAGGACCATGGTATTACACCCAGCGCTGTCCAGGCATTCGAGGCCGCGATGAAGGCCGAGGGCAAGTCAATCGACGTCAAAGAGTATGATGGCGCCGGGCACGCATTTGAGAACCCTAACAACAAGTCGGGCTACCGTGAAGCCGCCGCTAACGACGCCTGGGCCCGCACGCTCGCGTTCTTGAACCGCACGCTTAAGGGAGAGTAGGCAGAAGGCAGTAGGCAGCAGGCAGTGGGCAGTGGGCAGTAGGCAGAAGGCAGTACACAAAAGGTAGAGCGCAGAATTGGCGAGCTTTTCAGGCCGTTGGTGTCGGTGTTGAGCCTTGGCTGTGGCTTCTTGAATCTCAAATCTGAAATCTCAAATCTGAGATTCCCTTTGCAAGCGCGCAGTAGGCGGAGAGCAGCACGCACAAGGCACAGGGCAGAATTGGCAAGCTTTTCAGGCTGTTGGTGTCGGTGCTGAGTCTCGGCTGCGGCTTCTTGAATCTCAAATCTGAAATCTCAAATCTGAGATTTCCTTTGCAAGCGCGCAGTAGGCGGACAGCAGCACGCACAAGGCACAGGGCAGAATTGGCAAGCTTTTCAGGCTGTTGGTGTCGGTGCTGAGTCTCGGCTGCGGCTTCTTGAATCTCAAATCTCGAATCTCAAATCTGAGATTTCCTTGCTGTGTTTAGGCTTGAGAGACACGGAACACGGGGGCCTCAAGCCATGGCGAGGTAAAGTCGCCGCTACCCTATGGGCTCGAACACCTTTCCCCCCTTCACCGTTTTCACGGCTGCCAGCTTGCTCCGTCCCATCCGCGACTTGCCATCGGAATCGGTGAAAGTGAACTTACCCTCTTTCAACTCCAGCACGCTCACATCCGCCTCGGCGCCCGGTTTGAGACTCCCGATGCTGGCGCCGAAATTGAAAACCCGTGCAGAGTTGACGGTGGCGCGCGCAATAACGTCTTGGAGGCTCATTCCCAGGAGCAGAAACTTGGAAAGGGTTGTCAACAAGTCGTACACGGGCCCATTGATGTTCGCCGAGTACAAATCGCTGGATATAGTGTCCGGCAAGAATCCCTGCCTCAAACAGTTCTCCATAACTTCGAAGGAGAAGCTCCCCGCGCCGTGTCCCAGGCTCCGGAAGTTCCCGCGTCGATAACGGATGTGACCCCTTTTCTCACACAGTAGGGGTCCGGCTCAATTCCGTACGGGCCCACGTGCGGAAACACGTGCGCATGAAGGTCTATGAGCCCCGGCGTCACAAGCATTCCGTGGGCGCGGATCACTTGCTCCGCCTGCTCCTCAGGTATCCCATGCGCCACACTTGCGATCTTCGCGCCACTCACCGCGACATCGAGTTCCGCCTCCAAGCCCTGCGAAGGGTCGATCACCCTTCCGCCCTTGATCAGGAAGTCGTAGGGTTTTTGCTCGCCACTCTCTGGCGAACTCCTGGCGGCCACCCCCTCCCCGACCGGGGCGGCACACAAGATAAGAGACTGTCCAGCAACCCTGAGAATTCCGCGGCGAGTCATAGGAAACCAGAAAGTAGAAATTAGAAATCAGAAATTGGTGCTGGAAACGGGAAAATGGAAATTGGAAAATCGAAACTGGAAACTAGAAACTGGAAACTTGAAACTAGAAAATGGAAACGGGTGTCCGTTGTCTCGAGTTCCCATTACGACATTCTCATTACGACATTCCCAATTTCTACCTCAAGTCTCCATTTTCCACTTTCCAGTTTCCAGTTTCCATCTTCCATTTTCCAGTTTCCATTTTCCACTTTCCAGTTTCTAGTTTCCAGTTTCCATTTTCCAGTTTCCACTCCCCCGCCCGTCACAGTTTCCGCAGCATCAAGGCTTTCTTCACTTCCCCGATGGCGCGAGTCACGTTGATGCCGCGCGGACAAGCCTCAAGGCAGTTGAACACGGTGCGACAGCGCCAGACTCCATCCACGGAGTTCAGGATTTGCAGTCTCTCCCCCGCTCCTTCATCGCGGCTGTCGAAGATGAAGCGGTGCGCATTGACAATTGCGGCGGGCCCGACGTAGTCAGGGTTTGCCCAGAATGACGGGCAACTTGTGGTGCATGCGCCGCAGAGAATGCACTTCGTGGTGTCGTCGAATCTTTCCCTGTCGCGCGGCGATTGCAATCGTTCCTTTTCGGGCTCGGGCGTGTGAGTGATCAAGTAAGGTTTCACACTCCGGTACTTGGCCAGGAACCCCTCCATGTCTACGAGCAGGTCCTTGATCACGCGGAAGCCGCGCATGGGCTCGATGGTGATTTGCCGGCCCAGGTTTTTCAGCAGGACCTTACAGGCCAGACGGTTCGACCCGTTAATCACCATGGCGTCCGACCCGCAGATGCCGTGCGCGCACGAGCGGCGAAAGGTCAGCGACCCGTCGTGGTACCACTTCACGTGGTTGAGCGCGTCCAGAAGCCGGTCTGTGGCTTCCACATCAACCTTGTATTCGCCCCACCACGGTTCTTTGTCTGTCTCGGGATTGAAGCGCTTGATTTTCAGACTAACCTGCATCAGTAGGCCACCATCTCCTAGGGCTGAGCACGTCCCGCGTCTTTGCTGGACGACGGGGTAACCGCTACGCCGAGATCCCCGAAGGGGATTCATTTAGTAGCCGGGGGCAACGCCCCCGGAATCGAGGACACGTGGCAGACCCGACCCTGAAAGGGTCGAATGACATTCTCACGACCTTTCATGGTGCCGTTCTTGGCGATTGTGCGACCCATTCAGGGTCGGGCCGGCTTCCCGTTCCGGTTCCGGGGGCGTTGCCCCCGGCTACTAACTTCTGCCCTTGCAGGGCACTACTCGCGGGCCCGAAGGAACCCAACACCTTCAACGCCGACCGCAGCCTTTGGCTCTTGACCCTCGACTTCTTCAGTACTTCCGCTCCTTCGGTTCAAACTTAGTAATGGTCACCGGCTTAAATCTAAATTCGATCCCCTTTTCACCCTTATAAGCCAGCGTGTGTTTCAACCAGTTGGGATCGTCGCGTTTCGGGAAGTCCTCGCGGAAATGCGCCCCGCGGCTCTCCTGGCGGATCAGCGCGCTTTCTACCAGAACTTCAGCAACGTCCAGCAAGCCGCCCAGCTCAATCACTTCCAGCAATTCGGTGTTGTAGCAAGTGCTCTGGTCCTCGACTTTCGCCTGCCGATACCGGGCGCGCAGCTCCCGCAGCTTTTCGCGCATCGCCGTCAGGCCCTTGGCCTCGCGGAAGACCGATGCTTTATCCATCATCTCGTCCTGGAGCGCATCCCGGATGTCGGCCGGGCGTTCCTTGCCGCGGGAATTCTTCAGCTCGCTCAGGAGCGCCCTGGCCGGCTCGTCGGCCTTGGGAGGCAATTGCGTCCAGTCGTTCTCCTTGATGAACTTCGCTGCGTGCCGCCCCCCGCGCCGTCCGAAGACCAGAATATCCACCAGGGAATTGGTCCCCAAGCGGTTTGCGCCATGGACGGAAACGCAGGCCACTTCGCCTGCCGCATAGAATCCCGGCAATGGCGTGTTTTTCTCATCGGCCACCACACGCGCCTCCACGTCGGTGGGTATTCCACCCATCACGTAATGCGCGGTCGGCTGAATGGGCACAAGTTCCTTGAGCGGTTCGAGGCCCAGATAAGTGCGCACGAACTCGGTAATATCCGGCAGCTTCTTGTCCAGCACTTCTTTTCCGAGGTGCGTCAGGTCGAGGTGGACGTAGTTCTTCCCCTCGATGCCGCGCCCCTCGCGAATTTCCTGGTAGATGGCGCGCGAGGTCATGTCACGGGGGGCCAGGTCCTTCAGCGTGGGCGCGTACCGCTCCATGAAGCGCTCCCCCAGTCGGTTCCGCAAGATGGCGCCTTCCCCGCGCGCCGCCTCGCTCAGCAGAATACCCATTTTGTAAATGCCCGTGGGGTGAAACTGGAAGAATTCCATGTCCTCGAGCGGAATCCCGCGGCGGTAGGCCACCGCCATGCCGTCGCCCGTCAAAGAATGGGCGTTCGAGGTTACGCGGAACATCTTCCCGCACCCGCCGGTGGCAAACAAAACGGCCTTGGCATGGAAGGTGTGAATTTCGCCGGTGGCCAGGCACATCGCCACCACTCCCGCGCAGCGTCCCTGCTCAACCAGCAAATCCAGCACGTGGTATTCATCAAAGAAATGCACTTGGTTCTTGATGCACTGCTGGTAACAGGTTTGCAGAATCATGTGCCCGGTGCGGTCCGCAGCGTAACAGGACCTGCGCACGGCTGCCTTGCCGTACTCCCTGGTGTGCCCGCCGAAGGGCCGTTGCGCGATTTTGCCCTCCGGGGTGCGGCTGAAGGGCAAGCCCCAGTGCTCGAGGTCGTAGACGGTTTCAATCGCCTCACGGCACAAAATCTCTGCCGCATCCTGGTCAACAAGATAGTCGCCACCCTTAACCGTATCGAACATGTGCCATTCCCAGTGGTCCTCCTCGAGGTTCCCCAGCGCCGCTCCAATCCCGCCCTGGGCCGTCCCCGTGTGCGAACGCGTGGGATACAACTTGCTCAACACAGCCACCTGGCCGTGCCCCGCGAGCTGCAACGCCGCCATCAGGCCCGCGCCCCCCGCTCCCACAATCACCGCATCGTAGCGTTGAATCATTTTAGTTGTCAGTCGTCAGTTGTCAGTTTTGGCTTTTACTGAAAACTGACGACTGATGACTGATAACTGATGACGTCTTTACGGCCTGAATGTAGCAATCGTAAGCGACCCCAGAGCCAGAAGGATAAACCCGAAAACATACAGGGAAGCCAGCGTAGCAACTTGCCAGCCCTTCGCCCGCACGTAGTCTCCCACCAGCGTCCGGATGCCGTTCAGCCCGTGAATGAGAGCCAGCCAGAGCATCACCAGATCGTACGTCCTCCAGAACGGCGTGGCATAACGACGCGCCACAAATTGAAAATCGATGTTATCGACGTTGTTGATAATGTGCATGATGAGCAAGTGTCCCAAGGCCAGAAAAAGCAACACCACCCCCGACACGCGCATGAACATCCAGGCGTAGAGTTCCAGCCCGCTTTCCGGTCTTGGCCTGCCTGCTCCGTTCATCGGCTCCCCCTGCTTCTGTCGGACTCGGTAGGGGCGCATGGCCACGCGCCCTTTCGGAACATAGTCATTCCCGCGAAAGCGGGAATCCACTCCGGCTTCCCCTACTTCAATATCACGCTGAACATGTAGACCGCAGTGGGAATGAAGACGACGGTGAATACGATACCCACTGCGTAAACGAGCTTGCGATGAATCACGGTCGCTTCCGGCCAGAAATCGATAACGCAGATTCGCAGCCCGTTCAGAGCATGATAAAGCACCGCTCCCACCAGGACGATTTCACCCACCCGAAAGGGCGGGTAACGGTAAAGGAAAAGCAACTTATTGAAAGGCCCGGGACCCCAGCCCACCAAAGCGATGTCCACGATGTGGACCAACAGGAATAGAAAGACGCCCACACCGGTCACCCGGTGCAGAATCCAGGACCAATGCCCCGGCCCTCCCCGATAAGTCAGATAATCGCGAAGTTTGACCATGTTTCTGCGATTCTATTTGCGACAGAGATGTCACGCCTGCGGCCAAGAAACCCAGTCGAATTTAGGGGCAGTTTGCGAATCAAAGCAGTCCAAATTAACAATTGAAGTCCTTGCCGAGTGCGGCTCCGCCGCTCTGCCTTGCGGAAAGGCTTTGCCTTTCCGACCGATGCCGCACCCCTTTCCTCCCCCGCGAAGGCTGGAAGGCTCAGCCTTCCAGCCTTCGTGGTAGAGGTTCTTAAGGACGGACGTCCTCCGGAAAGGCAAAGCCTTTCCGCAAAGCAGGCGGCGGAGCCGCAAGTCATCGCTCATCAGGTCGATCGTAATTTGGACAAGCATGTTTGCGAATCGCCCCACATTGCGCGCTTCAAGCATAGCCCCAAAACCCAATTCTACTGGAACAAGGTGTCACATTTCAAACGGCGGGAAAATCTCGGCGAGCGGGAAGGAAAGTCCGGGCAGCATCTCAGGTTCCTCAAACGTGTGGCCCGCATCTGCGCTGCGGACTTCCGGTTCGAGCTTGCTCGGAACGTAACGGTAGGCAAGGCGTGTGGTCTGGTAGAGGAGCCACACGGCCCTGGTCCCGGCGGCGAGGTATTGCGTCACCTTCAGGATCAAATCGTCGGCACGGTCGTTCTCGGAGACGATTTCGATCACGAGATCGGGGCAAAGCGGCAAAGGAACTTTGCGGAGATCAATTCCCCGCAAGCGCTCCGCGCTAATAAAGGCCACGTCCGGACGGCGGACCGTGTCGCCAGCGAGCATCACATCGGTTTCACTGGTCACGCCCCCAAGCTTCCGCTTCTTGACGAATGGCCTCAGGCGGGCATTGAACTCATCTCGGGTTTCATTGTGGAAGTAGCTGGCTGATGGCGTCACGATGAGTTCCCCCTCGCTTAACTCGTACCGCACTCCTCCCCGTTCCTCAAGCGCCGCGTATTGCTCGATGCTAAGCAAGGTTTTGGTAGCCATTCCCAACCTTCCCACAGTGCGGGCCATTCCCGCGAAGGCGGGAATCCAGTCCCCTATTGGTTTGAGGATATCACAGACGCGAGGGTTTTTCAGCACTGCGAGCAATGTCCGCAGTGGTTCCACTTGTGAGACATGGAAACTCGAAGCCGCAGTCATTCCCGCGAAAGCGGAAATCCAGTCAGTACTCCCGCGCACAGTGATTCCCGCGAAGGCGGGAATGACGTATCCGTCCGGTGAACCCATTCCGGTCTTTTCTCGGCTGCATACCAAGTGAACGAACAGCCCTCTCCCTTGGGGAGAGGGCTGTGATTTCGACTTCACCCCCCGTGTCCAGCCGAAGAGACTGGTAAAGATCAGAGATTAATTCGGGGGCGGCTATCGGATTTCCTCACACCGTCTTGACCGGCGCGGCGGGGATATTTGGAAGCGGCTTGCCTTGCCCCGGCCCGTGCACCTTCTGGCAGGGCCTTTTCCTTCGGGCCAGGTGGAGATAATCCAGCACTAATTGGCGTTTGAGATGCTGGATGGCCTTGGCCGGATCCACGCCCTTGGGGCAGGCGCGGGAGCACTCGCCGGCGTAGTGGCAGCGGAATGCGCCGTGCGCGCCGCCCGCGAGCTTACTGCGCTCGCCCCGCCCGTCGTCGCGCGTGTCGCGGTTATAGCGCTCGGCCGCCGCCAGTGGCATGGGCCCCAAATACCGCGCGTCAGTGGCCAAGGTTGGGCAGGCGGCCATGCAGCAGCCGCACTTGATGCAATAGGTGAATTGCAGGTAGGCTTCGAGTTCCTTGGGCGACTGGTAGAACTCCCCTGCCGGGTCATTAATCTCGGCGTCGTCAGCGCGCGCCACGTAAGGCTTCAACGCGCGGTGCTTGTCAAACATGGTCATGAGGTCCGGGACCAGATCGCGGATGATTTCGAAATTAGGCAACGGCCCCACGGTGAGGTCAGTAGTGGCAATGTGCAGGATCTGCGTATTGCAGGCCAGCGTTGGGCGCCCGTTCAGCAGCATGCCACATGACCCACATACGCCCATGCGGCAGGAGAAACGCCAGGCCAAACTGGCATCCACGTTCTCCTTGATATAGTGCAATCCGTCCAGCACCGTCATGCCTTCGCGCACCGGTATGGTGTAAGTCTTCACGTAGGGCGTACGGTCGTCTTCGGGATTGTAGCGCGTGATGTGGAAGTTAATCTGTCGTACGCTTTTGTTGCTTTCCGGCATGGTTACCCCCTTGCTCCCGCGATGGCGATGGCATGCGTGACGACGGCCGCCCAGGCGCCCAAGCCGAATAGCCCGATGCCCACAACGAGAAGAACGACGGTCGTGAGCCTTTCGACCGCAGGCTTCAGCGTCAGCTCGAACAGGATCGTCCGCAGGCCATAGAGCCCGTGATAGAGCGCGACTCCGAGGAGCAGGATATAAGTCACTGTGAAGAACAGCCTGCCATCACGAAAAAGGCTGTTGGCCCTCGAGACTGCTTCGCCGCCGATTGGGGCAAACAGGTGCGTCATCCCGCCCAGGTGCATGATGAGCATGTGGAGGCCGAGCAGGAAGAGCATCACCACTCCCGCCGCCATATGCCAGGTCCAGTATTTCGTTTCGCGCATCGTTCCTCCTCCTGCTTGACGCAGGGTCGCATCAAGGTCCCGATTCATCACGTAACCCCTCACCTGCCCTCGTTCCTCGGGCACCCTCTCCCCAAGGGAGAGGGCCGCCATTGTCGTTTTCTATCCTCTCCCAAAGGGGACGCCCGACATCGTCGATTTCTTCCCTCTTCCAAAGGGCACGCCCGACATCGTCGATTTCTTCCCTCTCCCAAGGGGACGCCCGACATCGTCGATTTCTTCCCTCTCCCAAGGGGACGCCCGACATCGTCGATTTCTTCCCTCTCCCAAAGGGCACGCCCGACATCGTCGATTTCTTCCCTCTCCCGAGGGGAGAGGGTGGACCGCTGCCGGCGCTTTCATCAGCCGGAGCGGGACGGGTGAGGGGTCTTTTCGAGCCAAAACGACTCTGACGCGCCCCCGCTATTTAGCCAAACCCAAAAACTCATACCCCCCTGCCGCCAGAAACACCGCCGCCAGGATCATCATAGCGATGAGCAGCGGCCGCTGGACGTTCAATGACGTCTTGTAGGGGTAGACCGGTTCTATGGGCTTGCCCACCGCGAATCCGAGTTCCACGAGCACCAGACGAATACCGTTAAAGGCGTGGTAGGCAAACGCAGCGAAAACCAGAAACTCCCCGAACTTGAAAACCGGCTGGTGAAGTATTCCCCCTTCGGGCCACAAATAGATGCCTTTGGCGCGCAGGCTCGTAACCACAACGTGCATCAAGAAGTAGCAGAGAATGCCCAGGCCGGTCACGCGATGCAGGATGTAAGCGTATCGCTCGACGCCCCAGCGCCCCCCGCCAAGCCATCCCCAGATTCCGAGCCGGTTGTCATGCCTTTGAACTTCGGCCATTCGAGCCTCCTTGCCATAATTATAAATTCTAAATTATAAATTATTACGCTGTGAACCTGACCCCATGTCCTGACTGCTCAAGAGCGTACCGGTCTTCCCAAACAGAATTCATAATTTATAATTTACAATTTACTGTTCACTATTCACAGCGCAGCGCCTCCGTCGGCTCCACCTTCGTCGCCCGGTGTGCCGGGATAAAGCAAGCGGCGAGCGCCACAAGGCAGAGCAAGATAGCGACGCCTGCGTAGGTCAGGGGGTCGGTTGCCGTAACACCAAGCAGCCAGGTGCGCAGGAAACGCGTCACAACCCAGGAGACCGCGAGTCCAATGCCCAAACCGATCAGCGTTAACCGGAGACCCTGGCCCAGCACCAGGCGGAAGACGTCACTTCTTTCCGCTCCCAGCGCCATGCGAATGCCAATTTCATGTGAGCGCTGGCGTGTGGTGTACGCAACTACTCCGTAAATTCCCACTGCCGCAAGCACCAGGGCGAGCAAGCCAAAAGCACCTACAAACGTCCCTGCAATCCTTTCCATTGTGCTGGCGAGTTCGACGGCTGTCTTGAGGGGCATCACGTTGAACAACGGCAGGTCGGCGTTGAGTTGATGAACGGTTTTTTCGACCGCCATTGCGTAGGCTGCAGGATCGCCCGAGACCCGCACGTGGATGACCGCGTCGCGATAGAAGTTCTGTAACAGGGGCAAGTAGATGATGGGCTGGGGAGTTTCGTTCAGACGCTGGTAATTGCTGTTTCGCGCCACACCCACGACCATATACGAATTGTCAAATCCGCCAACTCCCGCCCGTACCCGCTTCCCCAGCGCATTTTGATGCGGCCAGAAGCGGGCCGCGAATGCCTGGTTGACGATGGCCACCGGCTGCGAGTTGGCGGCGTCCTGAAGCGTAAAGTCCCGCCCCGCGACAAGACGAATGCGCAGCGTGCGAAGGTAATTCGGGCCAACGTTGGCGCGCGCGATGTCCATCTGTTCATGGGGTTGGGGGATGTAACCTTCCGGGTCGACGATCGTGGTGTGGTGCCCGGTGCCCAGTGGCACCCAATTGGCCAAGCTCACGGACTCGACGCCGGGCAGGGCTTCGAGTTTGGCAACGAGTTGCCGATCGAATTCGATTCCGGCATCCCTCGAGTAGCCGAAGGGAAGAAGGTCGTAGGAAGCGAGCAGCACGTGGTTAGGGTCGAAACCGGTGTCGAATCGCTGCGCCGCGCGGAAACTGCGGACGAGCAGTCCGGCGCAAATCAGCAGGAGCAGCGAAAGCGAAATTTGCGCCACCACCAACCCGCTGGCGAGAACCGACTTGTGCAGTCCACCCGTCACGCTTCCCGCTTCCTCCTTGAGCACTGTGGCCGGCACGATTCTGGAAGAACGTAGTGCCGGCAGGATGCCGAAAACTATGCTGGTAAGCACCGAAATGACGAGCGTCACCAGGAGCACGGTGCGGTCAGCGCGGATGTCGATCGAGACGGGGATGCTGCTAGGCGGTACGAAATCTGCGAATGTTCCGGCGGTCCAGACGGTGAGCAGCATGGCGACAACCCCGCCGGCCAAGGCGAGGAGCAGGCTCTCGACCAGGAACTGCCGCACCAAACGCCCGCGCCCGGCGCCGATTGACAAGCGTATCGCGATCTCGCGCCGCCGCCCCACCGCCCGCACCAGCAGTAGGTTCGCCACATTTGCGCAGGCGAGCAAGAGCAGCGCCCCAGCCAGCGCCTGCAACATGGGCAGGAGCGCCGAGAGGACGGAGTTGAGCCCAAAAGGCGAGCGCCAAAGTGGGTCCAGCGTAATGTCATTGGGTCCGAGATGCGAATCGGGATACTGCTTCACGATCTGTTGCATCAGGACGTTCATTTCCTCCTGAGCCTGCTCGCGCGTCACTCCCGGCCTGAGCCTTCCGTACACATTGAGCCAGGAAGTTTGGCGCTGGTAAAACCGGGTCCAGCCGCCGGAGATCACCGGATCCATGACCAACGGAGTCCAGAGGTCCGGACTCAAGCCGGTCATGCTCCCCTGAAAAGCAGCAGGCGTGACGCCGACAATGGTGAACGGATGTTGGTTGATCTCGAGGGTCCGGCCGATGACGGAAGCGTCCTGGCCGAAATGGGTCTGCCACAGGCCGTAGCTGATTACCACCACCGGCGCACCTTCGGGCTTCAGTTCTTCCGCAGGCAGGAACCCGCGGCCCAGGATGGGCCGCACTCGAAGCACTTCGAAATAGTTCGCGGAAACCAGCATGCCCAGGAGGCGCTGCGGCTTGCCGCTGCCGGTGAGGGCTATGGAGTCGCCGATGTGATAGCCAAGCATCCCGGAAAAGCTCCGGTTCCTTTCCCGCAGGTCCTTATAATCGGCGTAGGAGAACGGCGGATTGGGGCTCTCCCGCACTCCCCGCGTGAGGGAGACAAGCTCGGTGCTGCGCCTGACCCCAGGCAGGGGGTTGAGGAGAGTCGAGTTGATCCAACTGAAAATCGTGCTGTTGGCCCCGATACCAAGTCCCAGCGTGAGAATGCAAACCGCCACAAAGCCGGGACTCTTCGCCAGCACTCGAAAGCCGTACTTGAGATCCTGGAGTAATGTCGACATTTGAGTCAGCGATAAGCTTCGCGCCGATGACGGACTGCCATCCCACCTGTTGTCAAGCTAGGGCCACTTCGCGGTCGAAATGGGGTTTCTTCTCGGCATGGAGCTTCAAATTCACGCCGCAAGCAGTGGCTATGCGTTCCAGCATCGAGAGCGAATGCCCCGTGTACTCCGCGTCTTCCAAACGTGCAATTACTGACTGCGTCGTCCCAACCTTTCGGGCGAGTTCCACCTGCGTCAGGCCGGCATTCTCGCGCATCTCCCGGACCAGTAAGGCCAAGTCAATTTGTTGTAAGGTCCGCGCAAAGGCTTTCCGGTAAGTCGCGCTTCGTCGAGCCCGCTCCTCGACAATTTCCGAGTGTTGATCGCGCCTCATTTCGAGTTGAGGCGTTGGGACGCGGTGCCGGATCTTGGTCCGGTCTCCGGCCGGCTTAAGGTTCTGCCCTACCGAATTCTCGCCTGACTTGCCTGAGGAATTCTGCAATGTCGATATCCGCGTCCTGAAGAGCGCCTTTAAGTGTGTAACGATCAATTTCATCGTGAAAAGGGAACACAATCCTTCTGCCGTCCGGATGTTCCATTTTGACGTGGCTGCCCTTGCGATGAATCTCCCTGAAGCCGAGGCGCTGCAACGCGGTCAGCGCTTCCCTGCCGGAGAGCAGAGGTAACTTCATAGGGACAGCTCTACGACTTCTTTGGTCTCATCCTGGGCAAGCTCGCTGGGCGGGGGCTCGAGAAAGAGAGTTATGGCTTCTCGAATATTCTCTAGCGCCTCTTCTCGGGTTTTCCCCTGGGACCAGCAGCTCTTCAGAGACGGGCAGTTGGCTACAAAATAGCCGTCCTCCCCCCGTTGCACTAGCACTTTGACGATCATTCAGCCTCCTGCTTTGCATTCTATCATCCCGTGACCCCTTATGGATGACCCTAGCGGCCAGGCTGAAGCGTGCCACGGCACCGGGACCGTTCATGGGTTCGAGAATACGAGAGACACATCACGCTGAAACTGCTGAATGTGCGCCTCGATTGCAGTGATTGCCCTTGCCGGGTCGCAGCCACGATCCTCAGCATGTATCAAATCGTTTCGCAGCTTCGTATACAAGGTTTCCTTCTTGTTCGGGTTCACCGGGCACGCCAGTACAGCAAGCTGCGGATTTACCCCTTGTAACGACGTGTCGACATTAGCCTGCTCACCCTTGCCCCATTTGAAGTCTGCAGCAAGCGTAAGGGCGCTATAGAGAATTAGAAACCTCACAACTTTGTTCTCCGACTCCAGGCCAGCCACGTACATTGCGATTGCTGTATCAAGCTGCGGCGACGCGGCAGGCTGCGGTCTAGCCACGCGTCGCTCAACGTCGCGAGCCACCACGCCCACCTCATCTGCGGGCAGAAGAACTGGGGGCACGATTATGTAAGCGTCCGCGGAATGGGTGACTGATGTAGTTGCGAAACACAGCGTGGATGTTGTCGCGTGATGCACGAAAGTCCGGCGGACACACCACGGAGGCTTGGAACTTTCAATATACGCAGCAAATCGAAGGAGCAGCCCACGGTACAATTCTTGAGCGAAGGAGCCCGCCCACGCTTCCGCTTGCACCTCGGCCACGCCGTCGACTCGCACGTGGAGACTAAGCGGAGTCCCAGGTTGGAGTTGAGCCTCAAGCCCATACTCTTGGACATGGAGCTTCGTCGGCTCTGGCAGTTCGACTCCGTGAAGCTCGAATGCGACCAGTTGTTCCAGTGTACCGATGCTCATCCGCACACCACCCATGTCGAAGCCTTACCATGCCGCCGAACCCTCCTCTGTGCTCAACCGCGGATTAGCGCATCCGTGTTCTCTGTGGTGAGAAGAGCTTCAACACAGAGGTCACTGAGATGCTCCGCTTGCTCCGTGTTAAAGCTTGAGAGGCACCGAGGGCGCAGAGAGCCTCATTCTGGTTGCGGCCAACCACCGCGCTATGTCACTAGCCCTCCTCCCTGCCGGGTGGGAACGATTCGCGATTCCGGCTCCATAATTTAGCCTTCACACTTCAGACTTCATAAGTCACAGTTTACTATTCACTACTCGTGACGCAGGCATGTTCAGCACCGTAGCTCAGTACTTGCGTTCCACCGGTTTCCAGTTGGTGACGATCACAGGCTTATAGCCCAGCCTGGGCCTGCCGCCGGTGAAGCAAACCATGGAGTGCGCCAGGAATTTTTCATCATCGCGTTTCGAGAAATCCGTTCGCGCGTGAGCTCCGCGGGATTCCTCGCGCGCCAAGCCGGTGAAGAGGAGCACCTCGGCCAACTCGAGCATATTCTCGGTCTCGAGCGCCTGAATAAGGTTGGTGTTGTAGACGCGGCTCTTGTCCTGAATGGTAATCTGCCGGAAGCGCTGCCTCAGCTCGGCAATCTTCGCCAAGCCCTCCTGCATGGATTCGCCGGTGCGGTAGACGCCCGCGTGCTTATCCATCAAAGTGCGAAGCTCGCGGCGGATGCGGGCGGGGCTCTCCGCGCCGCTTTGTTTGAGCAGCCCGGCGAAAATCCGTTTCTCCTCTTCCCTGGCCTGATTTTCCGGCACATCGCTCAGCTTGGGGCCCAGGGCGAGGTACTTCGCGATTTCGCCGCCCGTGATGCCGCCCCAAACCAGGCATTCAGCGGTGGAATTACATCCCAGGCGGTTAGCGCCGTGCATCGAGTGGCACGCCACCTCGCCCGCGGCCCAGATATTCTCCACCTTCGTGCGGCCATCGATGTCGGCTTCGATGCCGCCCATCGAGTAGTGCGCCACCGGCCGGATGGGAATGGCCGTGGTGATCGGATCGATTCCGAGAAACTTCATGCAGACTTCGCGAATCAAGGGCAGGCGCTTATTGATGCGCTCGGCGCCCAGGTGCGTCAAATCCAGGTTGATGTAATCAAGGCCGTCCGGCCCGGGGAAACCGCGCCCTTCGAGGATTTCCGTCATCTCCGAGCGGGAAACGATGTCGCGCGGGGCAAGCTCCATCATCTTGGGCGCGTATTTCTCCATGAACCGCTCGCCCTGGTTGTTGCGCAAGTAGCCCCCCTCACCTCGGCAGCCTTCCGTCATCAGGATTCCCGAGGGCACGAGGCCGGTAGGGTGGAACTGGAGGAATTCCGGGTCCTCGAGGGCCAGACCGGCGCGGTAGGCAATGGCCTGTCCATCTCCCGTGACGGTTTGAGAATAGGTCGTGAATCCGTAGAGATTCCCCAACCCGCCGGAGGCAATCAGCAGAGCCTTCCCGCGCAGTACATAGAACTCTCCGCTGGGCAGGTCGTAAAGCGTGAGGCCGGCGAAGCGCCCGGCCTCGAGAAGCAGTGAGGTGACGAAACATTCGTCGTAGCGCTTAAAATTGTTGTACTTCAGGAGCGTGTCGTAGAGGGCCTGCATTTCGAAGAAGCCCGTCTTGTCCGCGGCCATGCAGGCGCGCGGAAAAGAGTGCCCTCCAAATGGCCTTTGCATGATTCGCCCGTCTTCGCGGCGCGACCACGGGCATCCCCAGTGCTCGAGCAGGCGGATTTCATCCGGCACGGCGTTCACGAAGCGATCCACCACATCCTGGTCCGCCAGGAAATCGGAGCCTTTCACGGTGTCCCAGGCGTGCAGCTCGAGGCTGTCGCCTTCCTCTGGGCGCATCACCGCAGCCGTGCCTCCCTCCGCGCAAACGGAATGGGAGCGCATCACCTGCACTTTCGACACGATCCCGATGTCAGCGCTGCCGCGCGTTTGGATCGAGAGCTCGACTGCGGCGCGCAATCCAGCGAGTCCGGTCCCGAAAATCAAGACGTCGTGAGTGATCTGCTGCATGCTTCATGTGCTCCTTGGGCTCGCCATTGTGTCACCGGCCTGCCTCAGTGTCGAGAGACACAATGTCCTTGTAGAGCTTCAGGCCCCCGCGCTATTAGGGCAGCCTCCGGACCACTCGTCATTCCCGCGGGCCACCCGTCATTCCCGCGCAGGCGGGAATCCACTTGAACTTCTCTTGCCCAGGTGTCCGGACGGATTGCTGGGCGCGCACCCGCCGGCGAGGCGGCAGCTCCCCTGCCGCAGTCCAAGGCGGTCCCTGCGCGCCCGAATTTTGTGCTTGACAAATCCGACTTGATAGGCTAGAGTGCTCTGTTGAAGTTGGATCGGAGGTTGCTGCCTGACGACAAGACGAATAAGTGGCGCCAGATCGCACGTCATTCCCGCGCCACACGTCATTCCCGCGAAGGCGGGAATCCGGTAACGCCTCGACTGTTCGACTTTCGAAATTGCAGGAACAAACCGGGAATGTCTATGAAAACAAACAGCAGGATTCAGGATTCGGGATTCAGGATTCAGGAAGAGAAGCAGTGCCAGAAGGGCCGTCAACTGCTCGACCGCTCGACTCGTTGACTTCTCGACTTTCCGCGGCACTAAACTGCTGGAACAAACCGGGAATGTTGATGAAAACAAAGGACAAGATCAAAAAGTCGAGGAGTCAGCTCTCAGGTGTCAGGAGTCAGAAGTGAGGCCGACAACCGAAGCCTGGCGGCTGATAGCTGAGAGCTGATAGCTTTCTTGCGGAACAAACCGGGAATGTCTATGAAAACAAAGGGGAGCCAAGAAAACCGGCGGACCATAGCCGTATGTATCTGAAAACACTGCACTTAGCATATAAGTGGCGTAATACACTGAAAATACAGTAGTTAACATCATATGACAAACCTCGTTTTGCTGGTAACGCGTGAAGGTCTAGGCCACGTCGATCCCGCTGACAGACCGTTTGGGTTGGAGATGTTCGATCGCTTCCTGCACGCCCTCGAGCCCCTGCCCGTCAAGCCGCAGGCCATCTGCTTTTACACCGATGGCGTTAAGCTGCTCTGTCAGGGATCGCCCGCACTGTTGGGCCTGAGGATACTCCAGGGCCAAGGTGTTCGTTTGCTGGCCTGCCGAACCTGTCTGGAACACTTTGGTCTGATCGATAAAGTTGCAGTAGGGGAAGTAGGCGGAATGGACGACATCGTCCGACTAGTGACAGAAGCTGACAGCGTAGTGACGGTTTGAGCCCGAAGCCGTACTCATTCCCGCTGGTCGGTCATTCCAGAGCCGCAGTCATTCCCGCGCCAGCGGGAATCCAGCTTGCTAGCCACTAACCACTGCTGTCGCTGACCTGCTTCACAAGCGCCCGCTCCACCTCGTGGTCTAGTCGTTTCACCGCTTCCTGCGGTGTCAGCCAGTGGACGGACAGCACTTCTTCTGAGCTTTCAAAGTGAGATTCACCAATGGCCCTCATATTCCAGAAACGGACCACCTTGGTGATTTCTCCGGTCTCGTAACACACCCAACCCGCATGGCTCTCCACCACGACATCAAAGCCCGTCTCTTCCCGCACTTCCCGGATCGCGCATTGCAGCCACGATTCGCCCGGCTGGACTTTACCCTTGGGCAATGTCCAATCTGCCTGGCGTCCTCTACGAATAACTATCAGCTCGCACCCCTCGCTCGCCTGCCGCCAGACGAGGCCGCCGGATGCCGCTACGACTCTTACGGGTTGGTCAGGAAAGTTCATGCTAGGTTCTCACCCGCAGCAACAGGTACGACCCCGCCAGACCGAAGATGACATCAGGGGACCAGGCGGCGACCAGAGGAGGCAACTGGCTGAGGTTGCCCATGGCTTCGAACATGCTGGAGATTGACCAATAGAGAATGGCGATGCCGATGCTGAGGGCGACTCCGGAGAGCGCGCCCTTGCTGCCCGTAGTGAAAGAGAAGGGAATGCCGATCAGAGCAACGACGAAGGCAATCAGAGGGTATGAGAACTTCCGATAGAACTGCACGGAGAGGCGAACCACGTCAAACCCGCTCTGGCTCAGCTCGCTGATGTAGCGCCGCAATTCGAGCGCGCTCATCTGCTCGGAAGGTCTCACCTCCTTCTTAAAATAGCCGGGTTCCTCTGTCATCTCGGCGAAGGTGTCGACTGAAAAGGGGAAGTACTTTTCGACCCGGTCTCCTTCCAGGTCGCGCACCCAGCCGTTCTCGAGCACCCAGCCCCGGATGGCCGGTTCCCAGAATGCCCGGGCGGCGTAAACGCGCCGGGTAAGACGGAAGGAATGAGCATCGAATTCAAAGCAAGTGAGGTCGGCGAAAACGTCCTTATACGGATCAAAAAACCTGTAGTTGTAGATGCGATTCGCTCGACCGAAGATCCATTGTCGTTCAGGACGGTAGAACGTTTGGGGAGGTTTCCCTTTGATCTGATTGCGGAATGCATCCTGTTGTTGATTGGTCTTCGGCAAGAAATCATCGGAGAGGAAAAACATGCCGATACTAAGAACAGTGGCCACGATCAGCACGGGGGCTGAAACTCGGTAAAGACTGACGCCCGCGGCTTTGATGGCGGTAATCTGATTGGATTTGGTGAGCAGCCCGAAGTTGACCAGAGTGGCGACAAGGATGCTCAGCGGCAGCATCAAATAGATGACTTGGGGCAGAAGAAAACGGTAGTAGTTGAGGACCACGCCCGCCGAAGCGTGGTTGCGCACCATATCGCCCAGAAGCTGGAAGAAGTCGAATATAACGTAGATACCGGTGAACGCGACCAGCAGGATGAGAAAGTAGAAGATCCACCCTTGGATAATGTATACATCGAGAATCTGAAAGATTCGGCTCCCGGGGGCGCGGGCTTTCAAGGGCGCCTCGGCGCCTCGTCCACGACGCGGGCGAGCTTGGCGCGCCTCCCAGCGGCGGCCCAAGTCGTCCATCCAGTCCTGAAAGAACTGGAGATGACTGCGCACGCTGCGAAGTTGTGCCAGCATCAGAACGCCGGCGGCAGCAAAGATGACGTTGGCAAGCCAAAGCCCGATGAGGGGAGGAAGGCGGCCTTGCTTCGAGAAACTAAGACCGAAGACCATGATGATGTAATAGATGAAGACCAGTACCATGGTCAGGATCAACCCCACTGCCTTGCCGCCTTTGCGAGTGGTGAGGCCCAGCGAAATTCCCACCAGCGCCAGAACCAAGCTGGCCACGGGGAGAGCAAACCGATAATGGAGTTCCACCAGTGCGGCCTGGCGTTCGCGGGGATTGTGTGTCTGCGCAATCAGACTATGGAGCGAAAGGAGGGGAACGGAGAGGCTTTCGGGGCCGGAGGCGGACCCCTGTTCAAGCGGCACGGGAATGTCCGTATTCGTGAAGGTGACCACCGAATACTGCGCTGGGTTCTGTGGGTCGATTTCGTGGGTCATTCCCTGATTCAGGTGAATTACCAGCCGATCGTTGGCGGCTTCGTTGACAAGCACCCCGCTTTCCGCTAAGGTTACCTTGACTTGATCACGCTGAGTGGTGTCCGCAATGAAGACGCCTCGCCACCGGGCACGGGAGCCTGTGACATCCTCCAAGTAAAGAAGCAGATTGGGGAATTGCTCGATAAACACGCGCGGTTGGATTTCATACGGCACCTGGCTGGCCTTGAGCCCGGCTTCCATGCGGATGAGTTTGCGGCCCGCCTGGGGCGAGAGGAACAGGCTCATCCACAGGGTAACAGCCCATCCGGCAAAGGCGAAGAGCAGTACCGGCCTGACGAACTGGGCGAGCCCGATTCCCGAGGCTCGAGCGGCGATAACCTCGCCGTCCGCCGCCATGCGGCTGAGGCCGATCAGCGTTCCTACCAGGACCGCCATCGGTACCGTGAGCACGAGGATGCTCGGAATAGGCAGCATGAACAGCGTCAGCATCTCGGGGAGGGGTAAGCTGTGGCGCACCACCAACTCCAGGAGATGTCCGAGGCGGGGAATGAAGATCGCGAAGGTGAAAACCAGCAGTCCCAGCAGCGAGTGAGACGAGATTTCTTTGAGAATGTAGCGGGTCAGTATCCGCATAAGTCCCGGCGCGGGCGAGAGGCGGGCTTGATGTGGAAGTTCCTCATGCCACCCTCGTTCATCGTAACACATCGATTTCAACGCCGCCAAGCGCCCCTTTTCCGTAGGTAGTGATGGCTCAGACCTATTTGATGCTGCTTTGGCACATGCACCAGCCTTTCTACAAGGATCTGGCAGAGGGCCGCTATGCCATGCCTTGGGCGCGCTTGCACGCGTTGAAGGATTATTTCGGGATGGTGGCGATGCTGCGGGATTTCCCGACGGTTCACATGACCTTCAACCTTGTTCCTTCGCTGGTGGTGCAGGTGCAGGACTACGCGCGAGAGACTGCGGTGGAGCGCGCCTACGAAGTCGCCTTCAAGCCGGTGGGAAGACTGAGCCCGGAGGACCGCGAGTTCCTGTTGCAAAGCGCCTTCCAGCTTAACCATCAAAATCTGCTCAACCGCTATCCGCGGTTCCGAGAGTTGTGGGACAAGTCAAGGGCTACTGACTCCGCCACGGCTGCTCGCTTCTTTTCGCCGCAAGACCTGCTCGACCTGCAAGTCCTTTCACAACTCGCTTGGTTTGACGAAATTTACCTCGCCGGTGACCCGCAGGTCGGAAAGCTGGTAACGCAGGAACGAGGTTATAGCGAGGAGGATAAGTCTCTGCTTCGCCAGAAAGAGGTGGAGATATTTCGGAAAGTTCTCGAGGAGTACAGGTCCGCCAGTGAGCGCGGCCAGATTGAGATTTCCACCTCGCCTTTCTACCATCCCATCCTTCCCCTCCTCTGCAATTCCAATATCGCGGCGGAATCACACCCCAGGGTTCGTTTGCCGCGCCATCACTTTCAGTACCCGGAAGATGCCCGCGACCAACTCCGCGCTGCGATCAAACTCCATCAGCAGGTTTTCGGCAGCAAACCGCGGGGGCTTTGGCCAAGCGAGGGAAGTGTTTCAGACGAGGTCCTGCGCCTGGCCGCCGACGAGGGTTTCGCGTGGGCAGCCACAGACGAGGGAATACTGGGGCGCTCAATCCAGATGAATTTCAGCCGGCGAAGCGACCGGACCACGGAAGGAGGTTCAGAGCTCTACCGGCCGCATGTATTCTCCTCCGAAGGGCGCAGCATCTCGATCTTTTTCCGCGACCACCAACTTTCCGACCTGGTGGGCTTCGTCTACTCTCGTATGGACCCGCAAGCCGCGGCAGTGGACTTGCACCAGCGAATCAAAGCCGCAGGCAGCAGTACCCCGGGCAAACCGGCGGTGGTGTCGGTGATTCTGGACGGTGAGAACGCGTGGGAGTATTACCCGGCAAACGGCAGGGAATTCCTGAAGACCTTCTACGGCCGGCTGGCGGCTGACCCCGAAGTGAAGGCGGTGACCGCCAGCGAAGCACTGAGGGTCACAGAACCCGGGCGCCTGACCCATGTACATCCCGGCTCCTGGATTAACGCCAACTATGACGTTTGGATTGGAGCGGAGGAAGACAATCGCGCCTGGGATTTGCTTTCGGACGCGCGCGATTTCTACGCTCATAACTGCGCCAAAGCCCAGAAAAAGAATGCCGAGCTTGCGCAGCAGGAGTTGTGGGTAGCCGAGGGCAGTGACTGGTGCTGGTGGTACGGTCCGGAACATTCCACCGCCAACGACGAAGAGTTTGATCTGCTTTACCGCAAGCACCTCAGTAACCTTTATAAGATGCTGGGCGGTACTCCCACTGACGAGTTGGCGGAACCTATCAAGCGCCCGCGCGCCGCGGTATTCAGCGTTCCGCCCACGGCGCTCATCCAGCCCCGTATTGATGGCAGGGTCACCAACTACTTCGAATGGTTGGGCGCCGGCCTCTATCTGCCCGATCCGCGCTCTGCCTCGATGCACGGGGCGGCACGGGTTTGGGAGGCGCTTTACTACGGATTCAGTCAAGAGGCGCTCTTCCTTCGCCTGGATCTCAGCGAGGCGTTTCTGAAAGACCATCCGGAATTCGAAGTTCGAGTGAATGTGGTGGACAGCAGCCGGATTCGCATCCATGCTTCGATCCGCAACACCGGTTTGAGTGGATTGAATTCCTGGAAAAACGATGAACCACTGCTTATGCCGCCAGGGATGGGCGCCCTAATTCAGGTCGCTTTCCAGCGCATCTTCGAGTTGCGCTTGGATTACCACTTGCTGGGAGATGAGGCGCACCAACAAATCCGCTTGCAAGTTTCGATTTGGGCCAACGCCTTGCCGCTTCAGGTCATTCCTCAAGAGGGCTGGCTATCTCTCCGACCCAATGATGAGCTTATTAGCTGGTAAGGGGATCGGGTCATCGGGAGAATGCCCCCTGTTCTCCTTCCTCACCGTGCCAATGACCACTGAGCGCTGTTTTTTCTGCTCGTCACTCGCCACTCGTCACTGCTCTATCCATCCGGGGACCGCCACGTCCACAGGCCACGCACCCACGGGAAAAGTGGTGAGCAGTGTCATGGGGTTTGTCTGAAGCACCGCCAGCGTCGAGGCGGATGTGTCCGCCACCAGCAGAAACCGTTCGTCGGGAGTGAGCGCCAGGGCGCGGGGCTCGATTCCGATGTGGACCGCCGCCAACAGGGCGCGGTTCTGAACGTCCAACGCCATCACGGAGCCGTCACCGGCGTTGGCGATGTAAAGCACCAACGGGTCCTCCTGAAACAATCCCGCCACCGGCCTATGGCCCGTGGAGTAGCTCCGTTCCACGTCGTTCTGCTCAGTATCAACGATGACCATGCTGGTCCCATCATCCTCGAAGACAAAAAGCTCTCCGCCATCCGGCTTAAGGACCAAAGGGCCGGGCCGAATGCCGATTTCGATGTTGGCAAGCAGGCGCTGCGTGGTTAAGTCAGCCGCGGAAATGGCGTGTTCTTCCGTGTCACATACGAATGCCTTGGAACTATTGGGGAGGATAACCATGGGCCCGGGACCTTTGCCGACTTTGACGGAGCCGAGCACCCTCCGGTCGTCCGCTTTCACAATGAAGAGTTGATTCGTAGCCCGGGAAGATGCCACGAGCGTTTTGCAGTCGGGCGTCAAAGCGAGGTCAGTAAGCGGCGTGCCCAGACTCAGGCGAGTTATTTCCCTATAGTTTTCCGCGTCGATGAATACGATCTGCCCTTTTGCAGGATCGAGGATGAAAGCTCGGTCCCCGCGCGATGAAAAAGCAAGGTCGCGGGCGCCTTCGCCGATGCGAAGGCTCCGCGCCACCCGCAAGGCTGGAAACTCCACTACGCTGATATCGCCTGAGGCCGAAACTATCCATAACTCCTTGCGCTGTGGCCTTGCCAAGACCCTTTCAGGACGGACTGCGACTGCCAACGTTGCACGCACGCGGAAATTCGCCATATCAACCACGGCCAGAGTCGAACTCTGCTGATTGACTACGAACGCAACATAGGCTTTCGGCGCCACGAGCCGCCGCCCGCACCCACCCGCCAAAACCGCCAACAGAACCGCAACGATGGTTAGTCTCATCCGAATCAACAACCCTCTCCTTTCTATCCTCGACTGGCTACGCGGGCCAGTATTCTTGCTAGTCCTTCTTCAAACACCTCCCGCCGAGTTAATAGGCTTATCACCAGATGACCCTCCGAGCCGAAATCGAAGAAATGGCCCGGATGAACCAGCACGCCGTCTTTGCGAGCCAATTCTACCGCCCACTCCTCGTCGGTTCGAATTGAGGGAAGCCGCAAGATGGCGTACCATCCTCCTTCCACCTCCAACCGGCTTACCGGCAGGTCCGGCGCCAACCGCGTGTCGAGCAATCGGAGATTGGATGCCACTCGTTCGCGTATCTGCGGTTGCAACGCCAGGCGTGTCTCGAGTAGCGCCGGCAACGCCAACGCCAAAGGCGCACTCAGGGAGAGATACGTGTCGGCAATGACCTCGAGGCGCTCGAGGGCTCGTCGCAGAAGTTGCGCAGGCCCGTTCACAACCAGCCAGGCAAGCTTCATTTGCGGCAGGGCCGAGATTTTCGAGAGACCGCTGAGCGTAAACGAGAGCGCTTCCGTAACTGCAGCGTGGGTCACGACGCGCTGCGGGTCTGCTCCCAGGGGATAGTCGACAAAGACCTCATCGGCAACAAGCGCCACTCCCTGCTTCTGGCAGCAGGCGAGAAGCTCCGCTAGTTCGCGCCGACGAACAAACGACCCCGTGGGATTGTTGGGATGCACCACCAGGATGGCGCGGGCACGAGCCTCCAGGCGCTTTTCGAGAGTAGGCAAATCAATCTGCCAGCCTTGGTCGTAAATCAGCGGATAAGGCACAACGCGGACATCATTCAATGCTGCCAAAAACTCAAAAAGCGGGTAGCTGGGTTGAGGCGCCAGAATGGCGTCGCCCGGCTCGGCGAGAAGGCGAAAAACGTAGCTGTAAGCTTCGCTGGTGCTCGTGGTGAGGAAGATTTGCCCCGCATCCAGCGTGATCCCCCGCTCGGTGTAATAGCTTGCCACCGCCTGCCTCGCCGGGAGCAAGCCATGCGGGTCAGGTGTGTAAGAGAGCGCCTGCGGATTGGCGAGTGCTTCGAGAATGCCTTGCTTATCAAAAACGAACCCGCAGCGCGTGGGGTTCGATTCGGTAAGGTCCAGGAGAGGCACTCCATTACGGCGCACTTCTTCGACCTCTTTTGAAAGCCGATTCGGATTGAGCAGCCAACTGGTACGGGAGGAAAACATCTATGCACTGACCGATTTCAAAACGCTGCATCCCACGGGCTCGAGACCGCCGCCCATCGAGCAGCGCCGGCAATTGCGGCTCGCAAATTGCGCCACGATGATTCTTTCCCAAAAACCACTCAGTAGGCAAGAGGTCAGGGTTGCTGCTGAGGCTGGCTGTTAGGCTTGCCTTCCTTCTGCTTGTCGATGGCCCGGTGGCATGCCTCGCAGATGTTCCCCCCATCATTTGCCAAGACGAGAAGGTTCGGTAGCGTCGAGGCGTGAGGATGGTGACAACTCAGGCACGACATCTTCTCTCCCGCATGCAGGGGGTCCGCGACTTCAGCAACAGGATGAGTCGGCCGAGGATGTCCGAAGCGTCTCGTAGGATCGAGCTCAATTTTCGGAATCGCTTCGAAGTCAGCCTTGGAAATCGTCTCCAAGTTGAAAAGACTTACCGTTTCCGCCGCGGCGGGGCTAGGCGCGTGGCACTCGAGGCAGAGGGAATTGACAGCAGCGCGTGTCCGCGCTTTGAATTCCGAGGAATGGGGATCGTGGCAGATAAGGCACTGGCCTTTCTCGTACGGTCCATGAAGCATCGGGCCCTTCTTAACCTCATGGCACTTCGCGCACAAGTCGCCTCCCGTCGCGAATAAGGTGATGGTCGTTTTGTCTTTTCCAGAGATGATGTGGTGGCAGTTCTGACAACCCATCCTGACTGCCGTATGGACGAACCGCCTTGCCATCTTCTCGGGATGGCAGGTCAGGCACGTCGCAGGCTTGATGTCCCTTGGTTCGATGAAGGGATGCTCAATAGGTTCTTGGGCGCACACTCCAAAGGGCAGGAGGAAACAGATGACTAAGAGCGTAGCAGAACCACTATTCGTTGGAACCATCTTTAGTGTCAGAGTTTGCCGTCTCGAGTTTCACCGCTTCGGGCTGGATCGTGAACCAGCCATACATTGGAATTCTTGACGGACAACACCATTATAGTCTCTCGCCTGGAACGTCGCGACGGGTAGCGCGTCAGTTTGGCGTAACGGAGGCTATTCTCCGCCACGTGGCGAAGTAAGCTCGCCGCTAAAGCGGCGCCGGCGCTACAAATCTCTTGCCAGCATTATGGAATACATGCTAATTGAATATCTTCCCATTGCTGATGTCCACCCAAACCGTGATGAGCCGACCCAGAATTCAATTCGCGAACCGCCAAGCCGCTTCGAGAGAGCCACACAAGAGCGTCGGCCTGGCCGTCGTCGGACTCGGGACAGTGGGGACAGGCACCGTTAAAGTGCTGATCGAGCACCAGGCTGAAATTCAGCGGAGGTTAGGCTGCAAACTGGAGCTGAAGACCATTTGTTCGCGCCGCATCTGTAAGAGAGATTTGTCCTGGATCGGCCGGCAAGTGAAAACTACGGCGGACTGGCATGAAGTGGTGCGAGATCCTGAAGTAGACATTGTGGTGGAATTGGTGGGAGTGCTTCCCGTGGCCCGCGCCATTGCCTTTGCGGCCCTCGACGCCGGCAAGAGCCTGGTGACAGCGAACAAGCAATTGGTGGCGGAATGGGGGGTGAAACTTGCCGAGCATGCCCGCGCCGCCGGGGTGAGCCTGGGCATCGAAGCGTGCGTGGCGGGAGGCACACCCCTCCTGCACGCTATCCGTGAAGGGCTGGCAGGTGAGCACTTTGTGGCCGTGTACGGCATCCTGAATGGCACCACCAATTACATTCTCACGGAAATGGAGCGCCGCGGCTGTACCTTTGCCGAGGCGTTGGCTGAAGCGCAGCAGAAAGGCTATGCCGAGCCTAATCCCACCTTTGATGTCGAAGGGTACGATGCGCGCTACAAGATTGCCATCCTTGCCATGCTCTGCTTTGGCCAAGCCGTGCGCGTGAAGGAGATTCCTGCGCAAGGGATCACTGCCATCGAGCAAGTGGACTTCGCGTATGCCCGCCGCTTGAACCGTACCATCCGGTTGATCGCCTCCGCGCGCCGCCGCTCGCAGGGCCGCCTCGAGATTTTCGTGCGCCCCATGATGATTCCCGCCACCAGTCAACTCGCCAATGTGCTGGGCTCGATCAATGGAATCCTGCTGATCGGCAGCAAGGGCGGGAATACCACCCTGACCGGCCGCGGCGCAGGAGGTGAACCCACCGGAGTGGCAGTGCTTTCCGACGTGGTTGAGATCGCGCGGGCCGTGGCGGCCGGGGGAGCGGGCTCGACTCCACTTGGCTACGAGACCTGGCATCCCTCGAAAATCGCTCCCGCTTCCGCTAACGTTATCTCCGCTTACCTGCGCCTTGTGGTCCGGGACCGCCCCGGCATCCTGGCGGGCGTCTGCGCCCTGCTGGCCCGGCACCGCATCAACATCGACTCCGTGTTGCAAGAACCCGCCATGCCCAAGAACCAACTGCCGTTTGTCATGACTCTCGAACCCCGGCACGAGCGGCATGTTGCGCAGGCAGTCGCCGAAATCGCACGCCTGCCCTTCATGGCCCGCCCGCCGCTCATGATGCCCTTCGCCGACTTGCCTTAAGTACAGTGACGAGTGACAAGTGACGAGCGGGAATGCCAGGAGGCAGGAGTCAGGAGTTAGGAGAAGACGTTTCAGGAGTCGTTTGATTCCCGTAAGGACACTGGCGAGTAACGGCAAAAATAATGAATGGCAAATAGTGAATAGTGAATTGTAAATTGCGGTCGCAGATTGTGCCTTGGCCGCCTCGACGGCGGCGCTTCCCCAATTCACCATTCACTATTCACTATTTATAATTTTCGTCTGCCTACTGCTTTCAGCCTTCTGCTTTCTTGCTTGGTGAGCCGGCTGGGACTCGAACCCAGAACCCCTGCCTTAAAAGGGCAGTGCTCCACCATTGAGCTACCGGCCCGCGTTTGATGGGCGCTCGGCCTGTCGTTCAGTTAACCGACCGGGCGGCCAGCATGCTGCGTCTCTCCCTCATTCCGAATCGGAGGACACCAAAGGGCATGGCCTTGCGCTGCTGCTCCTACCAACTTACACCAGTGGGGCCGCACACGTAAATACTTATCGCAGTAGCCGCGATCTTTAGTCTTTTGACGGGTTAGTGAAACAATCGTACATTAGTAAGCGTGGATCGTACATTAGTAAGCGTGGATCGTACGTTAGTGAGGGTGCTATGACGGCGGGTCGCTTCGATATCAAGAAGGCAACGGCCACTGATTTTAGGGGTAGGCTCAAAGACTATTGGAAAACGGCGCGTGCCAATAAAGTGGTGCTGGTCGAAAACCGGCGGCAGACTGCAAAATACCTGGTGGACAAAGAATTCCTGGATTCTCTTGTTAAAGAGCGTGAATCCATCCTTGCGACGATGGAAATTCTCACCGACCGCGCTCTCACGGACCGCTTGCTACGTCTTTCTAAAACCATTGATGACGATGTTGCCGCCCGGCGGCTGCTTGCGACGGCAAGCGTTTTTGGTGCATGATGAAGAGAAAGAAAGGTCCTCCCCAACCGCCTTGCGTTGTACGAGGGGCACAGCCCAATCCCTTTTTTGAGCTGAGATTTACCCCGGATGCTGCTGCGGATATTAAAAGCCTCGACGGAAGCGTCCGAAACCAGCTTCGGAAGGTCTTGACTCATCACTCGTCACGGGCGGCACCTTGGCACGGTTGCATGCGGTAGTTGCAGTAGGCCAGCGGCGGAGTTATACTCTCGCGTCCATGAGGGGAGCGCCTATGCAAATGACCAAAAGTGCGCCAGCGAGCCGGGCAGCAGACTGTGCGTCGCGGAGGGATTTCCTGAAATTGACGAGTGCGGTCATAACAGCCGCAGGTGGGCTGGGTCCGCTGGCTTCTCTCCTGCCGGGGCACCCCCCACCGAACACGAAAAAAAAGGTGGTTGTGGCTGCGCATCCCTGGGTATACGCGGCGCCGCTCCCGGAGTACGACATCACGCCCGTGCTCGAACGAGTCTTCTCGGACATGAGTTATGCCGGGATCGAGGCAATTGAGCTGATGCACGAGGCCTTGCGGCATCCGGAATCGGTCGAGCGCATTGGGGCGCTGTCGCACCGCTACTCTCTGCCGGTACTCGGCGCCTCATTTGGCGCTGATATGTGGGACCGCTCGAAGCACGGCGCCATTATGGATTATGCGGGAACTATCATTACGCGCATCCAGAAACTCGGCGGGCGAACTCTCGGCACCTCGGTTGGCAAGGCGCCACAGAAGAAAACACCGGAGCAACTCGACGCACAGGCTGACATTCTCCGCAAGATCATCGCCTTCGGAAACGATCGCGGCGTGGTGCTGAACCTACACAACCACACTTATGAAATCGAGGACAACGAATACGACCTCAACGGAACGCTAGCTCGGATACCTGACGTGAGCCTCGGTCCGGATCTTAATTGGCTGGTACGCGCCGGCGTCGACCCGGTGGATTTTATCCGCCGCCACGCCGATCATATCGTGTTTATGCACCTCCGCGACCAAAAAGCAGACGGCGCCTGGTCGGAGGCCATGGGGGAAGGCGTTACTAACTTTGCCGCCGTCGGCAAAGAACTCCACGAAATCAGTTTTTCTGGCGATATGGCGATCGAGCTCGCGCACGAGAAGAACTTCCAGAGAACCCGCCCTTTGCGGGAGAGCTTGAAGATAAGCCGCCAATACGTTTGGACAACGATGGGATACTAATTCGGCGCTCCACGCTGTCGTCATTCCCGCGAAGGCGGGAATCCACTCCGCGAACCTTCGGGAAGGTCCCATTCTACGGACTGGATTCCCGCCTTCGCGGGAATGACCGGTGGTTCGTAAGGGAGGGAATTCCAAACGACGCCACTGCCGTCTGGCCGAACTGCTTGCATCGGTGCTCAAGAATCTGTAGGCTCTATCTGACTGGAGAGGAGAGGAATCATGGCAAATGTTAAAGATCTAAAGGTGATCGAACCGACCCAGCGCTTACGCGGTACCCTTCCCAAGATCGGGATTCGGCCGGCCATCGATGGGCGGCGCAAGGGCGTGCGGGAATCGCTGGAGAACCAGACCATGGAAATGGCCAAGACGGCCGCCAAGTTCTTTAGCGAGCATTTGCGGCACCCCAACGGACTCCCTGTGGAATGTGTAATCTCTGACACCTGCATCGGCGGCGTGGCGGAGGCAGCGGAGGCGGCGGACAAGTTTGCGCGCCAAGGCGTGGGTCTTTCCCTTACTGTTTCGCCCTGTTGGTGCTACGGTTCGGAGACCATGGATATGGATCCCCTTACGCCCAAAGCGGTCTGGGGTTTCAATGGCACCGAGCGGCCAGGCGCGGTTTACCTGGCAGCCGTATTGGCGGGACACAATCAAAAAGGGCTACCCGCCTTTGGCATTTACGGAAAGGACGTGCAGGATGCGGGCGATACGAGCATCCCGCAGGATGTCCAGGAAAAGCTCCTCCGCTTCGCCAAAGCAGGCCTGGCCGCGGCCGAGATGAAAGGCAAGTCGTATCTTTCCCTCGGTTCCGTTTCCATGGGCATTGCCGGTTCGGTGGTTGATGCGGCTTTCTTCCAGAACTTCCTGGGAATGCGCAATGAGTATGTGGACATGTCGGAGTTCGCGCGGCGCATCGACGAAAAAATCTATGACCCGAAAGAATACCTGCGCGCCGCTAAATGGGTGAAGGCGAACTGCCCCGAAGGCAAGGATTACAACGTTCCGAAAATGTCGCGGACTAGAAAGTACGCCGACTGGCACACGGTGGTGAAGATGGCCCTGATCGCGCGCGACCTGATGATCGGGAACCCCAGGCTGGCGGAACTGGGATTCGGCGAAGAGGCTTTGGGGCACAACGCGATTCTGGCCGGATTCCAAGGCCAGCGGCATTGGACGGACCACTTCCCCAACGGCGATTTCATGGAAGCCATCCTCAATTCCTCCTTCGACTGGAACGGCATTCGCGAGCCCTTTGTCTTCGCCACCGAAAACGATTCGCTCAACGGCGCCACGATGTTGTTTGGACACTTGCTCACCGACACCGCGCAAATCTTTGCGGACGTGCGTACCTACTGGAGTCCGGAAGCGGTGAACCGCGTCACGGGAAAGAGCCTGGCCGGAAAGGCCGAGGCCGGCATCATCCACCTGATCAACTCCGGCGCGGCCACGCTTGATGCCACAGGTGAACAGATGAGGGGCGCGGTCAGGGTCATGAAGCCGTACTGGGAGATCACTCCGGAGGAAGTCGGTCGATGCCTGGACGCTACCCAATGGAGCCCGGCAATTACTGAGTACTTCCGGGGCGGCGGGTTCTCCTCCACGTTTGCGACCAAGGGCGAATTGCCGGTCACCATGGCGCGACTCAACCTGATCCAGGGTTTAGGGCCTGTCCTCCAGATCGCCGAAGGCTACACGGTGGAGTTGCCCAAGGATGTGCACCACACACTCGACCTGAGGACAAATGCCACTTGGCCCACCACGTGGTTTGCTCCAGTCCTCACCGGTGAAGATCCTCTCAAGGATGTTTACTCGGTGATGAACAATTGGGGCGCCAATCACGGCGCGATCAGCTATGGCCACATCGGCGATTTGCTGATCTCCCTCGCTTCCCTTCTGCGCATCCCTGTGTGCATGCACAACGTGCCGGCAGAGCGAGTGTTCCGCCCCAGCGCCTGGTCCGCCTTCGGAGCTCAAGACCCGCAGGGAGCGGATTATCGCGCCTGCGCGACGTTTGGTCCTGTGTATGGCAGGAAGTGATGCCGCGATTGGGCCTTTGCCTTCTCCCAAGTGGCTGAGCGTTACCCATATCCTTGGCTGGACGCCGGGGCTGCCCCACTTGGACATATAGCCCTCTCCCTTGGGGAGAGGACTGTATATCCGACTTCTGCCTCTCGTGTCGGGCCGAGTCTTTCCTCAGGCGATCAACTTCTCGAGATACTGCTTTTCCTTCCGAATGTCCTCGAGTTGACGCGGCCCCGAGATTTCCCTCTCAATAGTAAGTGGCCCGTCGTAGCCGAGCTTCTTCAGGCGCGCGATCAGCTTGGGGAAATCCGCTTTTCCCTGCCCGATGGGGACTTCTTCTCCGAGCTGTTTCGGGTTGGTGGGAAAGAGGCCGTCTTTGGCGTGGGTGCCGCGCACCAATTTCCCGATTACGTCAAGGGCATCGACCGGGTTCCCTTTGCCATAGAGCATCAGGTTGGCAGTGTCCAAGTTGACGAACTGGTTGTCGAGCCCCACATCCGTGATGGCCCGGAGCAAGGTTATGGGAGTCTCCTGCCCCGTTTCATACAACATCATCTGGCCGTTCCCTTTGAGATAGGTTGCTACTTCGCGAAGGGCCGGTAGCACGTCCTTGTAGGCAGGGTCATTGGGATTCTCGGGGATGAAGCCGAAGTGCGTGTGGAGGGCGGGAATTCCCAGCTTCTTGGCAAAATCAGAAGCTTGCTTGAAGTGTGCGATTCGCTGCGCGCGGTACTCGCGGGGCACCAAACCAATCGTCAACGGCCCTTGATAGAAGTCGTACATCGCGGGCCCGGGACCGCTGGTATTGAGGGCCGTGACCTCGATACCGAACTTGTGAACCGCGTCCCGGATCCCCTTTTGCATCTGATCCGAAAAATCCTCTGTCGAAACCTGGCAGGAGGGAACTCCCAGGTCATGCACTTTCTGCAAGGCTGCCTCGGGGTTTTTGCCCATGCCGATAATCAAGCCCAGGCGCATGCCTTTTCTAACAGGAACAGCGGGCAAGCCGGACATCAGCCCAGCGGCGCCCGCGGCAACGGAAACTTGCAAGAAATCGCGTCGGTCGAGTGTTTTCATAGATGATTACCTCGTCGAAATTAGGATTCAGGATTCAGGATTCAGGAAGTCAGAGTGCCGAAGTCAGGAGTCAGAAGTCAGGAGCCAGAATACAGAAGGCGCGTGCGATTCGTTTCCTCCTTGCTTGGGTTTACTCTACTAAAGGCGCAGATTGTGCCACTCCTTCCCGCGTGCTGCAAGCGGGAAGATTTTAAGGAAGATTCTCAGCGAAAACCTTAAGAACGTGTGAGAGATGTCTTCTGACCCCTGACTCCTGAATCCTGACTTCTGTCTTGTTGACAACTTCTGAGCCTACAGCATAGTATCCAATTTTGGGCAGAATTGCTCGTGCGAAGTAGATTCGGATTCAGGAATCGGGATTCAGGATTCCGGAAAAAACTTCTGACTCCTGACTTCTGGCTCCTGAATCCCGAACCCTGAATCCTGCTTTTATGAAACAAGCATACCTGGATTGCTTTTCCGGCATTAGCGGAGACATGTTTGTGGGCGCACTGCTGGACGTGGGCTTGCCGCTGGAGCGCTTATTTGCCGAGCTGAAGAAGATTTCCCTCGGCTTCTATGAGTTCAAACGCACGCGCGCGCTGCGGGGACATCTGGTGGGGACTCGAGTTGAGATTCGAGTCCCCGGCAAGCAACCCAGCCGGAAACTGCGGGACATCGAGACGCTGATTGCACAGAGCGAACTCTCCGCAGGCGTCAAACAACGAGTCCTCAAGGTCTTTAGCCGCCTGGCAGAGGCGGAGGGAAAGTTGCATCACAAGCCGCCCGAGGAGGTGCACTTCCACGAGGTTGGTGCGGTGGATGCGATTCTCGACATCGTGGGGACCTGCGTCGGACTCGAACTCCTCGATATTTCTCATCTCACTTGTTCGCCGGTAAATGTGGGCAGCGGATGCGTCCAGGCCGCGCACGGCTCGCTTCCTGTCCCTGCGCCTGCCTCCCTCGAATTGCTCAAGGACATTCCCATCTTTTCTTCCGGCGTCGAGGGAGAGTTGGTGACTCCCACGGGAGCGGCGCTCATCTCCACACTGGCCGCGGGTTTCGGACCCATCCCGGCAATGAAAGTAGAGCGCATCGGATACGGCGCAGGATCGAGGGAAATCCCCGGGCAGCCGAATCTGGCGCGTCTGCTATTGGGGCAGAGCATGGAACCTGTCACCGCCCGGCCCGGCCCTCCCGGCGACGAAGTGGTTTCCGTGATCGAGGCCAACGTGGACGACATGAGCCCGCAGCTTTACGGTTTTTTCATCGACCAGGCGCTCGCCGCGGGCGCGCTGGATGTAACCTGCACTCCCATCCAGATGAAGAAGGCCCGCCCTGGAATCCTGCTGAGCGTTCTGTGTACTCCTGAAAAATGCGACGCGCTGGTGCAATTGCTCTTCGAGCAGACTACTACCATCGGGGTGCGCATCTACGAGGCGCGGCGCAAGATTTTGGAGCGCGAACTCGTCAGCATCCAGACCCCCTACGGCGCCGTTGAGGTTAAAGTGGCCAAGCGCGACGGTAAAGTGCTGAATGTAGCGCCGGAATACGAAGATTGCCAGCGTTTGGCAACTGAGAAGGACGTTCCACTCAAGCAGGTGATGATGGCCGCGCAAGCCGCCTACCTGGAACGGGTGTCGGGCACCGGGTGGCAGGTGGCAGGAGACAACCAGGTTCCAGGTGCCGGGTGTCAGGTGCCAGGGGAAAAGCAGGTTGCAGGTGCCGGGTGTCAGGGGTCAGGAGAAAAGCAGGTTGCAGGCGAGAAAGAGGTTTGAGGCGCCGGGGGTCAGGTTTCGTAGGAAAGCTAGGTTTCAGGGGAAGGGTGTGATCGGGTTTTTGCCCTCTCCCTTGGGGAGAGGTTTCAGGGGAAGGATGTGATCGGGTTTTTCCCCTCTCCCTTGGGGAGAGCGTGTCCCACTGCCGGCGCTTTCACAAGCCGGAGCGGGACGGGTGAGGGGTCTCTTGCACGAATCAACGAAGCAAGTCAAAAGTCAAAACGCAAAAGGCAAATTGCAAAAGTTGCGATCGCGCGTGCCTTTGACTTTTGACATTTGCGATTTGCCATTTGACTTGCTCTTCCGCTTTGCGGACCTTTACCTTCAGCCTCCGCTCGCGCCACGCGGGTGGCGTTTTGAGCTGCGGTTGGGTTGCGCCGCAAGGGGCAGGCGGCACAGGCAGGGGAGACTATAGCTAATGCGAAGCTTTAGCCGGACAACATGGTTTGCGAACGGAAGAAACCCCTCACGCGTCCGGCGACGGCTGGAGAAAGCGCCGTCGCCGGACACCCTCTCCCCAAGGGAGAGGGCTACTTGGTTTTCCCCAACACCTGACACCGGGCACCTGTTCTGACTATGAGAACATTCTATCTCACGACTCCCATTTATTACCCAAACGCCCGGCCCCACGTCGGCTCCGCGTACACTACGATAGTCTGCGACGTGCTGGCGCGCTACAAGCGCATGTGCGGATACGATGTGGTTTTTCTCACCGGAACCGACGAGCACGGTGAGAAGCTCGAGCGCGCCGCAGCGGCGGCAGGCCAGTCGCCCGGCCAATTTGTGGCAGAGAAGCGGAAGCTTTTTATCCAGCTTTGGGAAAAGCTCGGCATACCCGTCACCGTATATCCCGAGGGCAAACCCGGTTCCCTCCGGTTCATTTACACGACTCACCCTGATCATGAAAAGTCGGTGCAGCGCTTGCTGGTTCGCGCACGCGAGCGTGGTTTCGTGGATAAACGCCGTTACCAGGGACGTTACTGCGTCTCTGACGAGCGATACATCTCCGAAGGCACTGATCCGGTGAACTGCGACATCTGCGGGAGGCCGGCGGAGCTGATCAGCGAAGAGAATTACTTCTTCAAGCTTTCCGCCTTCCAGGATCGTCTGCTGGAGCTGTATGAGAATCATCCGGAGTTCGTGCAGCCGGAATATCGCCGCAACGAGGTCAAGAGCTTCGTGAGGAGCGGCCTGCGAGACATCTCGATAAGCCGCAAGCGCCTCAAGTGGGGCATCCCGTGGCCGGATGACCCCGAGCAGGTGTTTTACGTTTGGTACGACGCGCTCACCAGCTACATGACCGGCATCGGCTACGCGCACGGTGAAGACGGCAACCAGGAATTTCAGAAGTACTGGCGCAATAGGCCGGGCGAGTCAGAGATCGTCCACATGATGGCCAAGGACATCTTGCGATTCCATGCCATCTATTGGCCGGCGTTTATCATGGCGGCCTATCCCGAGCAGCCGGAGATGCTGCCCACAACGGTGTTCGCTCACGGTTGGATTTACTACGAGCAGGATAAGATGTCGAAGTCGAAGGGCAACGTGGTCTACCCCGAGCCCATCATCGACGCGCTCGACTCCTTCGGCGCGCCAGGCAACGATGCGCTGCGCTATTACCTGCTGCGCGAGGCGCCGTTTGGGCAAGATACGAGCTTTTCGTATGAGGGATTGATTCAGCGCTACAACTCCGATTTGGCGAACGGTCTTGGCAACTTGGCGAGTCGCACCCTTACAATGCTGCACCAATTTTGCGCAGGGAGCGTCCCTTCGCCACCCGCTGAGGACCGAGACAGAGCGGTATGGGACGCCGACCCGCTCACTGAATACGTACGCCACGAGGCCTTCGACCACTTCGAATTCTCGTCAGCTCTGAGCGCGCTGTGGGTCCATCTGTCGCAAGCTGACAATTTGATTTCTAAGAACAAGCCCTGGGAACTGGGAAAGTCTAACTCGCCAGACCAACAGGTAATACTGAGGGGAACGCTATATAGAGCCACACAAGCCCTACAAAATGTTTGCGTCCTCCTTTATCCTGTCATGCCCACCAGTGCTGAGCGTCTCTGGAAGCAACTTGGGCACGCCCAAAGCCTACTCGAGGACAGGACCATCAAACCTAGCGGTGCCAATTTCCGAATTCCGCTGATCGAGCCTGGCACAAAGGTCGGCAGGCCCGAACCCATCTTCCCGCGACTTGACAAGGCGGCGACACTCGCCAAGCTCGACGAACTCGCCGAAGCCGACCGCGAGCGCGACAAGCCTAAGGCGGTATTCGTATCCGCGCAGACCGGGGCGATTCCCGAGACGAAGCCCGAGCAACAAGGCCCCCAGCCCCTAGCCCCCAGTCCCCAGTCCCCAGCCAGCGACAAACCCAAGGAGGCATTCATCCCCGTGCAAACTGAGAACAAACCCGAAGCACCGCCCACGCTCGTGCCCGAATCCCCAGTCCCTAGCCCCCAACCCCCCACCCCCAGCCCCCAGCCCCCAGCCCCTAGCCTGATTTCCATTGAGGATTTCGCCAAGGTGGACATGCGGGTGGGCGAAGTGAAAGCCGCCGAGCGCGTTCCCGGCGCCACCAAGCTCCTCAAGCTCCAGGTGGACATCGGCAGCGAGGTCCGGCAGGTGGTGGCCGGCGTCGCGGAGTACTACGAGCCGGAAAAGCTGATTGGCGTGAAGGTGGTTCTGGTTACGAACCTCCAGCCGCGCAAACTTCGTGGAGTGGAATCGAACGGCATGATCGTCGCCGCTTCGGTGGGCGAGCACGGCCGGCCCGTTCTGGTGACGTTCAAGGAAGAGGTGGAGAATGGAGCGAGGCTGAAGTAATTGAGTCATTGAGCCATTGAATCAATTCCTCATTGACTTAGTAAATCGCAGCGTCTTTCAATGACTCAATGGCTCAATGACTCAATGAATAAATTCCTGGATTCCCACGCTCACCTTGACGATCCCGACTTCAACGCCGACCGCGCGGCGGTGATCGAGCGCGCCCGAGTTACCGGTCTGCGCTATCTTCTAGCCGTCGGGGGCGGCACGGGACCGGACAACCTCGAAGCTCCCCTCGCGCTTGCCGAGCGTCACGATTGGATTTTCGCCACCGTGGGGATTCACCCACATGATGCGAAACATTTCGCCGAACATCACGCCCAGCAAATCTGCAAGCTGGCGCAACATCCGCGAGTGGTGGGCATTGGCGAAATCGGGTTGGACTACCACTACGACAACTCGCCGCGCGAGATTCAGAAGCGGGTCCTGGTCCGTCAATTGGAATTAGCGTGTCAGGCAAGACTTCCGATTGTCATTCATTGCCGCGAGGCCTGGTCAGACCTCACAGCGATTATCGAAACCCACTGGAAATCGAGTGGGCTGGGTGGCATCCTGCACTGCTTTTCAGGCTCTCGCCAGGATGCTCTGAGATTTCTCGATTGGGGATTCCAGGTTTCGTTTGCGGGCAACGTAACGTATAAGAAGGCGGACGACCTCCGCGAGGTGGCGCGCGAGATTCCACTGGACCGTTTATTGACTGAAACCGATTCTCCCTATCTTGCCCCCGTCCCCTATCGAGGCAAGCGGAACGAGCCGGCCTTTGTGATCGAAGTTGCCCGGACACTGGCCGCTCTTCGTCACCTGAGCACAGAAGAGCTTGGCGAAATTGTGGTGCGGAACTTTGAACGGTTTTTCGACTTAGCCCCGTGAGGGGCATAACAATCCAGGGAGGGAAAAAGGGTTCACGCAAAGGCGCAGAGTACGCAAAGGTCGCAAAGAAAAGAAGCGACTTCCGCTTTGCGCTTCTTTGCGCCGTAGCGTCTTTGCGTGAGCTGTTTTGATCTCTTCACGCCTTCCCAGCGGTTGCGATGCTCCCGCGCTCCGCACGCGCGTGCCCAGCACACTTGTAAGGTGAGGAGAACTATGAAAAACTATCCGTGAAGTTGCTCGTCACTCGTCACTCGTCACTATGTTTTTCAACTGCTGGAAGTGCCGCCAGAAGATCGAGTATCCCGCCGGAAGCCGAGTCGGCGCCCGCGATACCTGCCCCCAGTGTGACTCCGATCTGCATGCCTGCCGCAACTGCCAATTCTACGATCCGGGCAAGCATAACCAGTGCGCAGAAACGCAGGCTGAGTGGGTCCGCGATAAAGAAGCCGCCAATTATTGTGGCTACTTTCGCCCCAACCCAACCCTCCTGGCCAGCGCCGACCGTCCCGCCTCCAAAACCGACGACGCCAAGAAGAAGTTTGACTCGCTGTTCAGCAGTTGACTTCAAACCCACCCGCTTTTTCGAAAGCATCGGCGACACGCAGCAGTCGTGCCTCGTCGAAGTGCCGGGCTAGAAGTTGCATGCCCACGGGAAGGTGTGGGGCGCCTTTGGTCTTTCCGCAAGGTACGGAAATTCCCGGAAGGCCGGCCAGGCTGGCGGTGACGGTGTAGATATCGGCGAGATACATCTGCCAGGGGTCGTCCATGAGCTCGCCAAGCTTAAAGGCGGGAATAGGAGAGGTAGGGGTAACGATGATGTCGACATCGTCCAAGGCTTCCAGAAAATCCCTGGTGATGAGGGTGCGCACTTTCTGGGCCTTCAGGTAATAGGCATCGTAGTAGCCGGAACTCAGAACGTAGGTGCCGAGCATAATGCGCCTCTTCACCTCGGCGCCGAATCCTCCGTAGCGTGTCTGTTTGTACATCTCCTGCAAGTCCGCGTGCTCGGCGGAGCGGAACCCATAGCGCACGCCATCGTAGCGCGCCAGATTCGAGCTAGCCTCCGCCGTGCAGATGATGTAGTAACAGGCGATCGCATAATCTGTGTGAGGAAGGCTAATGGGTGCAACCACGCATCCCAGTTTTGCCAGCAGTTCAATTCCCTTCTGGATGTTATCTCCGGTTTCCGGACTCAGTCCCTTGAGATACTCGCTCGGAACGCCCACCTTGAGGCCGCGCACGTTTTGATCCAGGCCCGCCACGTAGTCCTCCACCGGAACGTCCGCGGAGGTGGAGTCGTGCAGGTCGCGGCCCGCAATTGTCTGGAGCATACGCGCCACATCGCGCACCGAGCGTCCGAAAGGGCCGATGTGATCGAGCGAAGAAGCGAACGCCACCAGCCCGTACCGCGAGACTCTGCCGTACGTCCCCATCATACCCACAAGTCCACAAAAGGCAGCCGGCTGCCGGATGGAGCCACCGGTATCAGAGCCGAGAGACGCCACCGCCATATTCGCCGCCACCGCCGCGGCTGAGCCGCCGCTCGAGCCGCCGGGGACCCGCGCTAAATCGTGGGGATTATGAGTAGGGAAAAAACCTGAGTTTTCCGTGGAAGACCCCATCGCAAATTCGTCGCAGTTCGTCTTCCCCAAGATCACTGCCCCGGCCGCCTCCAGCCTTTCAACGGCAGGCGCATCATAGGGGGCAACGTAATTTGCCAGAATCTTCGAGGCGCAAGTGTTGCGCACCCCGCAGGTCAGAATCACATCCTTCACCGCCACGGGAATTCCGGCCAGCGGAGCGAGGGGCTCACCGGCAGCAAGCTGACTGTCGATTTTGGATGCCTGCTGGTAGGCGCGCTTAGGGCACAACTGCAAGTAAGCGCAGACCTCCTTGTCGCGCCGCTCGATCTGCTCGAAGTGAGCTTTGGCAATCTCCATCGCAGAGACTTTGCGCTGGACTATGAGGTCGTGCAGCGGGTCGATAGTGAGTTCGGTTAGGTTCATTCGTACGGACTGACTCTCCCCTCCCAGGAATTTGGGCCCTCTCCCTCTCCCTTGGGGAGAGGGCGATGTTTCCCCCAAGGTCGCCGCCGCTTATTCCTCTTTCTCAATGACTCGGGGAACACGAAAACAGCCTGCACTCGGATCGGGCGCGTTGGCGAGGGCATCCTCCTGTGTGAACGTCTTACGTGGCTCGTCCGCCCGCAGAGAAGGGTTCACCGCAGCGGGATAAGTCACCTGCGCCATGGGTTCCACTTGCGAGGTGTCCAGCTCATTCAGCTTCTGCATGTGCTGGAGGATGGAATCGAGCTGGGGGAGAAATGTCTTCACCTCTTCCGGTGTTAACTCGAGATGGGCGAGTTCGGCGACGTAGCGCACGTCCTTTTCTTCCAGTGCCATTAGTGGACCTTTCCTTGCTTGCGTGCGAGGTATTTGACCCGCGACCGCCCGATCGCCTCCACCATGCCGGACGTCATGCGTGAACCCTGGCGCGGCAAATTCCTCAGGCCCGGTTCCGAACCGGAAAAATCCTCTACCCGCCGTAGTGTTCGGTCGCCGCTCGTGAGTTTGCGAGCACATGCGATCCTGATGTTTGTTACTACGGGCCTGCCCAGGAAGATGTTAACATGCGCGCGGAGTTCTTCCGCCATCCCTTGCAAGGGTTTGATCCATTCAGGATCCCCGGCTTCCAGCGTCAACGCTCCCGCGCTGAACGCCACTGGGCGGCATTCCCCGGCCAGCACCTTGCCCGCCACCTGACTCCAGAGAGGCGCCAAAACTTCGACCACGGGCGGCTCCAAGCGGGCGAACTGAGGCTTCAGAACCTTGGGCAGAATTTTCCCGATCTCTTCCATCGTTACGCACTTTCTAGAGCCACGACCCCTCAAAGGCGGAGGGCCGCGCTACCTGTCCGGGTTTCTGAGGTAAGCAGACTTCGCAGTCTAACACATCGAGGCAGGTAGGGGGAATTACTTCTGAGGTTTTGTCGAAAATCTTTTATAATTTTCCTGCATGCGTCTTCTTCTTGCCTCAGCTTCGCCCCGGCGCCGGGAACTCTTGCGCAATGCCGGCTTCGATTTCGATGTGCAGGCCAGCCAGATCGTGGAAGAAATGAAACAAGGAGAACGGCCCGAGGAATTTGCGCGCCGCGCCGCGCGCGAGAAAGCCATGCGCATCGCTGCCTCTTCGCCTCGAGGCCGCTTGGTGCTGGGCGCGGACACGGTGGTGGTCGTCGACGGGGAGACCCTCGGAAAGCCGTCGGACCCGGCGGATGCCGCGCGAATGCTCCGCCTTCTCTCCGGTCGAACCCACCAGGTTCACACCGGTGTTTGCCTCGTGCGCGCCCCTGACGAAGTTAAGGCGCTCGAGCACGAGACAACCCTTGTGACCTTTCGAGAGCTTGATGAGGAGGAGATTCGCGGCTACGTGGAAAGCGGTGAGCCTTTGGACAAGGCGGGCGCCTATGCGGTTCAGGGCCTCGCTTCCAAATTCGTCACCCGCATCTCCGGCTGCTACTCGAACGTGGTGGGTTTGCCGCTGGCGCGGGTTTACGGAATCATTCGGCCACTCATGAAAGCAGAAGGCAGAAGGCAGTAGGCAGCGGGCAGCAGACAGTAGGCAGCACTCCGCTAAAGGATTATCCGCTCGTCGCCTTCTCGCCTGGTTACTCGTTCCCGATCGAGATACTCGAGCAGAGGAATTGCGTACTTTCTGCTCAGCCCCGTAATCTCCTTAAAAAGCGTAACGTTGATGCGGTTACTTTGAGCTTTGCGCCGCACCAACAACTCTTTGAGTTGGCTTAGCGCCGAGCGGTGAAAAATCAAATCCTCAGTCACTTTGCAGAGCACGTTTTCCCGGAGCAGGATTTGCAGCAGCTTTTCGGCCCGCGGGCGGTCGATGCGCAGATTGGCCAAGACCTCCGGCGGGCTGGGCACCGCCAGCCCTCTTTTCTCAAACGCCGCGCTGATCTGCTCCTTGGCCGCCTGCTCTTCGGCGGTCAGTTGAATCTTCCGTCCCGCAAGCCGCACCGCTTCGCCCTGCACGTCAATTCGGCCCTGAGTCGCCAGAGCTTGCAGGAGCGCGTTGAAGAGTAGGCCGGAAGGCGCCGCGGAGTGCGAAGAGCTTTTCGCGCCGGTTCTGGAGCGCAAATCTTCCTTGGGTAGAGCCGCGACCAGCGGGTTCTGAGCGTGGAATTTCTCGAGCTGTTCAATCAATTTCTTCGCCAATTCGCGGAAATGCTCCTCGTGCACAAACAACTCCGGCGGTTGCCCCAGCAGCAGGACCCGGTTCGCGGAGGCCAGCGCCTTGCCGAGCCGCAGGACTTCGACAGGAAGCCAGCCGGTGCGCGACACAAGTGCGGAAAGGGGAACTTCGCCGGTTTGTCGCACCAACCATTCCAGCCTCACTTGCGAATCACCCTTTTCCAAGGTGTCGAGAAGCGACACCACAGCGGTATCTCGAAAGCGGTGCCGGGGGGGCTGGTTATCAAGGACCGATCCGCCTCCGATGGTGGTGACGGGCGAGAACTGACGGATGATAAAGCGATCTCCGGGCATGAAGACGCCAGGTTCGGAAAGCCGGAGTTGAGCGAAGGCATTGCTTCCAGGCTCCAACTCTTTCCTGTCGAATAGAGCCAGTTCCGCAATTGTTTCGGATGTGTTGCAGTGGAAATGCACCCTGGCGCAGTTTTTCACGGGCCGGGTGTCGGGCAGCAGGCTCAACTTGCAATCTAATCGCGCGGTCGCCTGGAAAAGTCCCGGTGGCGCCAGGACCATTCCACGAGAGATTTCTTTCGCTTCGAGGCCGGGCAGGTTCACTGCGGTCCGCTGTCCGGCCAAGGCGGTCTGTGCGGCGGCGTTGTGAACCTCGATGCCGCGTACCCGCACACGCCGGCCCACCGGGTAGATTTCCACCTCCGAGTCCTTCTCGATTCTTCCTGCCAGAAGTGTCCCGGTCACCACCGTGCCGAAGCCCTTCATCACAAAAGCGCGATCGATGGGGAGGCGAAACGGAAGCTCTTCGGGCTTGGGAGTCGCCAGCAAGGCAAGCCGCCGCAGTTCTCCCTTCAGAGCCTCGAGACCCTCGCCGGTCTTAGCGCTGACCGGCAGCAGCATTGCGCCCTCGAGGAAAGAACCCCGCACAAAATCTTGTACTTCGAGCCGGACCAGATCGAGGATGTCCGCGTCTACCAGGTCGATCTTGGTGATGGCCACCAGACCCAAGCGAATCCCCAGCAGTTTGCAAATGTCAAAGTGCTCTCGGGTTTGGGGTTTAATAGACTCGTCGGCCGCCACGACAAGCATGACCAGGTCGATTCCTCCCACTCCTGCCAGCATGTTTCGCACGAAACGCTCATGGCCCGGCACATCAATGAAGCCGACACGTACTCCTTCTCCAAGATCCAGGTGAGCAAAGCCAAGGTCAATGGTTATTCCGCGCCTCTTCTCTTCCTCGAGGCGGTCGGGGTCAATGCCTGTCAGCGCCAGCACTAACGCTGACTTGCCATGATCGATATGCCCGGCCGTTCCCACAGTGACGTATCGCATCTGGTCCTTGATTATGCGAGAAAGGCGGCGGGGAAGCAATTGCCTCGATTTCCAGCCTAGATTCGCGCCCAAGTCGTGCCGCATTCTGGCCAGGACATTTGCATTGTGTTACGCTAGGATGAAGGCAGCATTCTCAGATTCATTTCGTGTGGAGGTGAAACGTGAAGCAGACGGTAACCATGTTTCTCGCGCTCCTTTGCCTGGCCAGCATTGGGCGCGCTGACGTGGCAACCCTCAAAAACGGAGACCGGGTGACCGGCACGCTGGTCACGATCAAGGGAGGAACCCTACAACTGAAGACTGCCAAACTCGGAACGGTATCGATCCCCATGGCCGAGGTGGCGGTTTATACGGTGGATAAACCCGTGGCCGTGATCATCAAGGGGCAGGGAGCGGTGCAAGGCACGCTGGAACTCCTGCCCTCCGGCGACTGGCAGGTCCGAATGTCGAATGGCCAGGTCGAGACCATCCCCGCCGCCAAACCAGAAGTCATCATGCCTGCCGAGGACTATCAGAAGTTGGAACAGGTTCCTGGGCTCTGGCAAGCGTGGAAGGGCGGCGCCAGCTTGGGGTACAGCCTCCAGAATGGCAGCCAGGAGACGAACACTCTCACCACGAGCATTACTGCGACCCGAGAACGTCCGGAGACGCCAATTTTCGAACGCCATATGCGCACGAACTTCGACTTCACCATCCTCTTCTCCCACGCTGAGCAGAAGAGCCCCACGCCGCCTATTATTGTCACCAGCACGGTCAGTTCCCGTACCCTCACCTCAGATCTGCGGCAGGACTACCTCTTCAGTGCGGATAACTTCGTGTTCGTATTTGGCCAGATCAATCACGTCTCAACCCAAGACGTCTACCTTCAGCAGACCTACGGCGGCGGCATTGGGCGCGACGTTGTCAAGAACGCGCGTACGACCTTTGCCGTGCTGGTCGGCCCGACCTTCGTGCAGGAGAAGTTTTTCAATGGGCTCCTCACCCAGACCTCGGAACTCCTGGTAGGAGAAACACTAGGTGAGCAATTCTCCAAGCGGCTTCGACTCGACCATTACCTGCACGTCTACCCGGACCTGATTCACGGCGGACAGTATCGCTTCGATACCAGCGCAGTCTTGTCCTTCAAGCTGAGCAACAAGTTTTCGGTGAATTCGAGCGTAATCGATCTTTACCTGAGCAATCCGCCGACGGGGGAGAAGAATAACATCACCTTTTCTCTGGGCATCGGGTACTCGTTCTAGAGATTTCCAAATGAGTTATGACTAGACGGCGTATTACGGCATCGAATAATATCCGTCTCTTGCCTGCACATTGAGGTCCTTCTGTTTGGCCGTGAGGTGTATTTTGTGGTAGCCCGCTCCCACATCCGGTGGGTCGGGGCTGTAGCCCAGGCTGTATTGATTTCGGAGTTCGTCTTGAATCTGGCTGTAGATTTGCTCGATCGGAAGCTTCTTGGAAACTTCGAACAAACGGCCGCCCGTCTGCTTGGAAATCTGCTCGAGAACCTTCTTGCCGTCCGGACGCGTTTGTTGGGGGTACCTGCCGGGCCAACCGCCGCCGTGTCGGCCCATCCCTCCCCCTCCCATGCCGCGGCCTCCGTATCCTCCCCCGTAAGGTTGCTCCGAGGTGAATAGAATGGAATAGACCAGCGTGTCGGCGCGCTGGGCCGCCTCGACGGCGCTGGCAAGAGTCTCTTTGCTGCCGCGATCTACTCCGTCCGAGAGCACAATGATCGCTTTGCGGCCTTGTTGCTTCTTCATCAATTCGTTCGACGCCAGGTAAACTGCATCGTAGAGCAATGTCCCCCCGCCCAAGCCATGGCCGCCGCCCCTCCGGCCCGAGCCAGAACCGGAACCAGGATTTGAGTCAGGCGAATTGCCTCCGCCTTCCTGGCTCTCGTGACCAAACTGTGGGGCCTGAAGCAGCGCCAGAGCCGCCTCTAACTTCTGGCGGGAAGAGGTAAGATCCTGAAGGAGCTCAACTTCATGGTCGAAGTGAATCACGAATGCCCTGTCCTTGTCGAGGCGCAGCACTTGGTCCAGAAAGGCGGAGCTGGCGCTTCGCTCCTGATCCAGAACGCGCCTTTGGCTGCCGCTGGTATCCACCAGCAGTCCCAGCGTTAGGGGAAGATCGGTCTCGCGCGAATAATAGGCAATCTTCTGCGCACGGTCGTCTTCTTCCAGCACGAAATCGTCCTTGGTGAGGTTCCGCACTATTTCTCCGTGCTTGTTACGCACCGTGGCAAGCACATTAACCACTTTGACGCTGACGGAGATTTTGGGCGGAACCTGACTTTGCTGGTTCTGCGGCTGGCCCGGTTGGCTCTGCTGGGTCGGCTGGCTGGGCGGCTGGCCCTGCGGACTTTGTTGCTGCGTCGGTTGGCTCTGCTGCTGGGCCCAGCCTGGTCCTGTCAGGCACGCCACGGAAAGCAACAGAGCGAGTCTCCGCCAGCCGCTTGCCCTGAGTTGGGCGCCACGAGCGGCGGATTCGATGGTTCTTGTTTTGAACACGTAAGTTCCCTTCTGTCTGGCGCGCGATGATTGCCGGATCAATTCTGAACCGTCTTCTTCAACTCGGCTTCCTTTCTCGAGAAAACGAGGTGAAAGGTCCCCGACCCATCAGGGGATTTGACGGTTCGCTCAACCTTCAGAGTCTTCCCATCATCAGAAAGTTGCCACTGCTCCTTGATCTGAATCTTGCGCCCACCCTCTCCCGAGTCCTCTTTTCCCACCAAAGAGAGCTTCAGCTCGTTCTTCCCCTGCACGGCCTTCGAGGTTGCATTGGTCTGGCCCGAGTCGCCAAGCTGCGTGCTCGATTTGCTGCCATCGAGGTTGTAGACAGCACTCTTCGGGTAAAGCTGGTACGCGGCAACGTCTGCGCTCGTCGGCCCCTCATTGTGGGATCCTCCGCCGCCACCCCGTGGCATCCCCGTTCCCCCGCCCGGAATGCCCATGCCCATGCCTCCCCTCCTTCCGGGATAGCCTCCCCGTGAGGAGCCTCCCGAGCCTCCCGCGGCGGAATTTGGAGTGCCCGGAGTAACCTGCAAATCGCCGTCGAGGGTTGTCGTCACTTTGAGTTGCCGCTCATCCTGGCTTACAACCATCCTGTAATCCTGCAAACCTGCGGGCGGGTTCTTTGTCTGCCCGAAGTCCAAAACCAAGTTGCCCGAAAAGTCGGTGGCCTTCGACGGTTTCTTGGCGCTGACCAACGTGGAACTGAAAGCGAGAGCCAGAAGCACGAGCAGGATGCTCTTCATAGATTAAGTCCCCAGCCCCTCTTGCCACGCGGCCTATAGCCCTTGGATGGGAAAATCTGCCATTGAGTTGGCCTTCTGGCCCTGGGTTACTCACGGGGCCGATTGTGCGTTACTTAAGATTCTGGCGAAGGGTCGAGCCCTAGTCGCTCCTCCCCACAGTAGCAAACAAATCGCCTGCCACGCAGGAATCCAACCAGCGTAAGCCCGCACTCGCGGGCCAATTGGACCGCCAGACCGGAGGCGGCGGAGACCGAAGCCAGCAGCGGAACTCCCGCCAGCAGCGACTTTTGAATTATTTCGAAGCCCCCGCGGCCACTCGCCAGCAACGCACAGTCTGCCAAAGGAATTCGCCCTTGTAGCAGTGCCCAGCCGATGAGCTTATCCACCGCGTTATGCCGCCCCACGTCTTCTTTTATGGCAATCAGATTTCCGGAAACGTCGAACAGCGCAGCGGCATGGATCGCTCCGGTCCGGCTGAACAGCACTTGAGCGGAGCGGAGAGTCTGGGGAAAACCACAAAGGATTTCGGGATCGAGCCGGAAGCGTGGATTGGGCCGCTTGATCCCTTGCAGGCGGCATCCCTCGATATATGCCTTGCCGCATAATCCACAACTGGAGTTCGCGAGGAAGTTGCGTTTAGTCTGCCGCAGATTGAGAGTTTTGCGGCGCTTCAGTTCAACATCAACAACATTCCCGGCGGACCCGGATCCGTTGCCAAATCTCACCTCCGCGACGTCTTTCGGCGAGTGGATGATTCCCTCGCTGAAAAGGAAGCCTGCGGCTAACTCGAAGTCATCCCCGGGAGTTCGCATGGTCACGCTGAGGGGACGCTTCCCGAGTCGAATTTGCAGCGGCTCCTCGGCCACCAGAGAATCGCGCAGACGCCGAACCTTCTTGTCGTTCCATTCCGAGATGGAAGAATAGTTCACGGAACGTGAGCCAGACTCCATTCCTTGGTGCTCCCTTCTCGTGTAGCCCCCCACCAGCCGGGGCCTTTCGACTCGCCAATCCTAGTTCGATTCCTCACAGAAAGGCCGTTCTTGGCCCCTTTTGGGGGTTCGATTTGAGTTCGTTTGCACTCAAAACCAGTTCGTTTTATGCACACTAGAATGGTTAAGTCATTTATTTGCACTAGATGACTGAGTTCGTTTCCCCGAAAAACATCTTTTTCCCCAATTTCCCGCTTACTTTCTTTTTGCGGGGGGGTCCTTCGCCTTTCCCCGCCGTCGCGAGCCGAGGCAGTCGCGCCACATGCGACAACAACTATAGGCTACTATAAAGTGGTGGGCGTGTCAAGAGAAAAGTGCAGGAGACAAAAGGGCCAGGTCGCCAGATGTGTGAAACTTCGCAGTGCTGAGCTGTCGAAATACTGCCACATGGTCTTGTCCCTCTCGAACTTACTTCCAAGCCGAAGGCAAAGCGCGCGCTTGTTGTCTTTTCAATGACTTAGATGGGATCAGCTTGTGGGAACTGTGGTCCGCTGCGTGCAGTACAGGACTTAATGTTCGCATGAGAGTTCCGGCGAGCCTAATCGGAACCTCTATGCGTCTTATCATTCCGAGTGAGGAATATGGCTATGAAAACAACGGGCGACTCCTTGTCGTCCTGATCTGATCGGGGCACTTCGGAATGACAAAATGCCCAGCCACCGTCCCAGAAAGGATCACGGCATGTCCTCATTTCACCCCTCCGTGGACGAGATCCTCAACCGCTTTCCCAAGCCTGGCTCCTCCGATGTAATTCCGCTCTTGCAGGCGGTTCAGCAACGTTGCGGATATCTGCCGCGCGAGGTGCTAGAGGCCATCGCAAAGCGAACCCAGGTTTCGCTGACCCGCATGTACGGTGTGGCGACGTTTTACGAGCGGTTCCGTTTCCAGCCAGTCGGCAAACATGTGATTCAGGCCTGTCATGGCACCGCCTGCCACGTCAACGGCGCCAAACAAATCGGCCGCGCCATTCACCAGACGCTCCAGATCAAGGACCGCGAAACCACGGCGGACGGGCTGTTCACGCTCGAAACGGTGGCCTGCCTCGGTTGTTGCAGCCTCGCGCCGGTGATGATGATTGACGACAAGGTGTACGGCCGCTTGAATCCGCTGCGCGCGCAACGCATTCTCAGCCGCTACCGAAAACCGGGAGAAACCCGATGAAGACATCTAGGACAAACTCGCACTGGCGCATCGCGGTGGGCCTCGGCTCCTGCGGCGTGGCCGC